>ENA-UOJJ01000128-UOJJ01000128.1-human-gut-metagenome-genome-assembly--contig:-CS66-NODE-128-length-132556-cov-54.189900_pt1 | contig 132556 bp, 117 predicted proteins | sample MGYA00242343_ERZ723890 | MGnify/ENA metagenome assembly ERZ723890
AAAATGTGAGAAAAAGCGAGTTAACAAGAGAAAAACAAAGATTATTATGGGAGGTAGTCATTAATTATATAGATCAATTATCAAAAATGAATGATGAATTTGACAATCTTATGGTACAATTTGAATCCGAGTATTCAATTGAAAAGATTGTAGATGTGGTGAAGAAAATACCTGTGGAGTTAAGAGAAAAATCCATAAATCAATACCAGATTATAATTCGGAAGAACAAATGGTATTATCCAAGTTTATGCGATGTGGCTGATTTGCATCAATTCATGGAACGTTGGAGCGAGGTTCACAAAGAATATTTTTCTTTCGCTAGACAAGTGTTTGAAGAATTTAGTAAGAATAATTGTTCTTTAGACTGTCTCACTACAAAGGAAATATTGGACGAGGCAATTAGATCCGAGACTATGAGAGGTTGGGTTGGCAAAAGGTCTCCTTCGGGTTTGGATGCCCTTTTGCGACAGCGAGAAGAGATATTTACTTCTAGCAATATAAATCTATCTATGGACGAGGTAGATAATATTCTTGATTATTGGGGATTATATCATGATAGTGAGCACTTGTCAGCCGAACATGAGTTGATTCAACTGATGACTTCCGAGGATTACCAGGAAAAAAGAAACGAGGTTTTACGAAACTTTTGCCAGTATAATCTGGATAATCTTTTGGAAAAAGAAGAGTCGATTAAAGAGTGTCGCAATGTGGTCTCTGAGGATAATTTTGCAGAAGAACAACCTATTCAAGGGGCGGAGATACTTGAAGAGATAAGGGCTTTAAATTATCTTAATTTGAGTCTTGAGGTTAAATACAGTTTCAAAGGATTTGCAGGCTTAATGCATATGCTCGTTTTCTATGCATGTAAGTTAAAGACTGGAACTGAAAACGTATATGAAATGCTGAATAAGCTTAATTGATGAAAGGAGAATTACATATGAAGGTGTTAAATTGTGAAACTTCAAGAGTTGCTTGCCATTCGACTGGAATGATTTCTGGTCGTGTTGTTATCGTAAGAGGTCATTTGGATTTGAAAAATGTTCATACAGGCGACATAATAGTTGCTAAGCAGACAGACGTCAATTATACACCGCAGATGCTGATTGCTTCGGCCATCATAACAGAAGAGGGGGGAAGATTTTCACATGCTGCGACCTTTGCCAGAGAGAATCATATCCCGTGTCTTGTTGGATGTGTAGGCGTTATGGCTAAATTGACAAATGGAGATGTTGTTACGATTGACACACATAATAAACTTATTAGCGTAGCCTAAAGGAGAATGATATGAACAAGAATATTGTTGTTCTGGAGAATCTTTTATATGATTCTCCAGAACTGGGAAATAAAGTGAAAAACACAGCTATCTTGAGTAGAGAAGGAATCCGGGTTCCCCGTAGCATAGGTTTGAAATATGACATGTATGTGGAACAAATGAAAGATATGATTCCGCACATCAAGGATATCATTGTAAAAACGGATGATTATAGTGTAATGGCTGAAGAAATCTATGATTTTATCGTTAATGAAAGTTTCAAATATGCGGAGGATGTCTCAAATGCGATTGTGGAATACATGCCTAATGCAAAGTATTTTGCCGTGCGTTCTTCTGGGGCACCTTTTGTAAAAGGAAAGGAATTAATTGAAGACTCCAGTGGAGTATCGCTGGCAGGACAGTATGAGTCTTATCTTGAGGTTCCTGTCGAACACATTTCCAAGGCGATTATGTGTTGTTATGCTTCGTTATTTTCTGAGCGAGTTCTCCGTGCGTTTGATGTAAAAAATGACTTAGCATATTTGGATAGTCGTATGAGCGTTTTGATTCAAGAAATGTTCTCATCTGATTTGTGCGCTGTTGTGATGACGAAGGATCCTGTAGAACTAGAAGAAGTCTTTGGAATTGAAATAACATATGGAGCTTGCGAGGCATTGGTTTCTGGAAAGGTGCAAGGAGATCTATTCCTTCTGAATAGGCGAAATGGTGGTATTCTTGATAGGCAGATTGGTTCTAAATCATTTTGTATGAATCTTAAACCGTTTGATGGAAATGCAGCAGATAATGTAATTATTACAGAGACTCCGGATTATGAAAAGTCGATGTTCTCTGCTTCTCAAGAAATTATTTCAAAAATATTTGATATTGGAATGAAGATTGAGAATATTTTTGGCACTCCCCAAGATATAGAATTGGTAGTATTTAATAATGATATTGGAGTTGTTCAGACAAGACCAATCACAGCGAGAAGCAGTTAGATAAGAAAGAGGTAAAAATGAATAGTATATTTGATGATACAATTGCGGGAGTTAAGGAACTGTTAAACAGTAGCCTGACCACGAAAGCTGATGCACAGGATTTAAGTGATAATATAGGTGTATCCGTTGCTACAATGTACAGATATAAAAAGGAGCCAGAGCTAATTCCGTTCGGGATATTGTTAAAGATTAAAGAGTACTTAGGACATCCTATTAACACTCCTGATTATGTCTTGAAAAGCCCAAACGACTTTGTTGTTGCAGAGGAGCGTAGATTGAGTTTTGAACAATCCTGCTCAGGAGGATCTAGATATGTTGTTACTCCTATTTTTAGTGTGAATAGTGAAACAGAAGAGTTTACCAGGGCTGTTGCAAAGTATGATTATCCAGAGGCAACAGACGAACAAATCGAAAATCTTGTAAAAATTCGGCGAAAACGATGTGTTGTTTACAAAAAAGGTGAGTACAAAAGTTTCGAACTAATAGATGCAAGTAAGTATAGAGATTTCTATTTGGGAGTCAATAGATTTTCCATGTTATCGCAGGAATGTATTAATCGCCAAGTTGATGAGCTGGTAAAAAGTACTCTGCTTTCAAATGTTGAAAGGAGGATTTATTTGTATAATACGCCAGAGCTACCAGTAGTTTCGTGCTATGAAGTCGATACAAAGAAAAAGGCTTTTTTGAAATGTGTTGTTCGTGCAGATGATTTTGTCACAGAGTATACCAATGAGAATTCGCCGGAATCAGCTACAGAGATAAAAAAGATGTTTGACAAATTTTATGAAACAAAGACAAATCTAGTGACTCCAGAGGATGTTATTGATTTCCTTAAAAACCCTATGAAGTATCCTTTATTCTAGCTTCCAAAGGCGTATATAGACATAGAATTTGTTTGGATGTGGTGTGATTTTTATGGAACAGCAGATGTACTGTTGGTTCTATTAAAATATTTTAATTTATAATAATAAATTTAAAGGAGGATTTGTAATGAGTAGTGCATTATTGTTAATTGATTTTATCAATGAGAATGTGAGTTTTGAGGGTAAGATGGCAAAAAAAGGCTATCCGGACTATTGTCAGAAGAACAATACCCTGAGTAATGCGAAGAAATTGTTGTCTAAATTTAGAGAAAGCAATAATTTAGTTGTGCATGTAAAGGTTGGATTTTCGGAAGATTATAAAGAGCAGCCAAAGCAATCGCCCTTATTTGGTGCCGCTGATAAATTTCAGGCATTTCAATTAGGCGGATATGGATGTGAGTTTTGCGAAGAACTTACGCCTAATGAAGACGAGCCAATTATTATCAAACATAGAGTAAGTGCATTTTTTGGTACTCCATTGGAATTGGTATTGAGAAATAATAATATTACAGATTTATATATTTGTGGAGTGGCTACAGATTTGGCAGTTCAGGCAGCGGCCAGAGATGCTCATGATAGAGACTTTGTAGTTCACGTTGTGGAGGACTGTTGTGGTGCGGCTAATGAATCGGATCACACTACTTCTTTATTTCCCTTAAAGAAGATTTCACATGTCATTACATTAAATGAAGTAGAGATTTAGTCCTTATTTTTTTAGAGGCAGGAAGTTGTTCCTGTCTCTTTTTAGTATCGGCAAGGGTAATAAAGTAAACGTCAAATCATGCGCCTTGTCGAACTGACTTTTTTATGCCAAACTCTAAAGAACACGAAAAAACTAATAGTTTTTTAGAGGAGGCTACTAAAGCAATGGTCGATCAGAAGAAGGAAGAAGCGGATCGGAAATATAAAGAATTACAGAAGAAGCTTGAAGAACAAGCAGAGACTAAGATAAATTTGGACAAAAAGCATACGACTGTAGAAGAAAAGCACACTGAAGTGGTTGTACAGAGGACGAAGCTTGAGAGCATGAAGAAAAATCTTGTAGAGAATATAGCTACTTTAAATGCACTTGATGAAAATATCAAGAAACTGGCTGATGCTATAACAGAGTTTACAACGACAAGGGCTTCGTTAGAAGAAAAATCTAAAAAGGCTCAAAACGCTTTTACAGAAGCAAATGCTAAAATTGAACCTGTGGAAAAAGAAATCCAAAAAGCAGAAACTTTATATAAAAAATCAGTAGATGCCGTTGTAAAGGGATTAAGGGATAACGGATTCGATTCAGAGGAACAGGCCAAGACACTTTTTCTGGATGAAGATGAAGTTAATGAATTAAATAGTGTCTGCTGATTAAGCAGATATCCGCAACTTCCAGCTCTTACATCTGTTCCAGTCATGCCAGAAGCGGAACAGATGTAAAAGAGCGTGAAGTATTCGCCTCTGAATCCTGAAAAGATTCGTCACGAATACAGATAATGCGATAGAAGTCAACTGCGTTTCTTCCAGTTTTGTGGTAATGCAACTCATACCATAACAACGTTTGCTCAGGCTGAAGGTGCGCTCCACTTCGATTCTATTGGTATTATCCTGATACTCCTGTTTTTTATCAACTTTTGCTGTAGCGCTTAGTCTGCCCAGCTTTGGACCTGATAACCGGATTCCGTGTTCCTTGCAATAGCTCCTGTTTTCCCTGGTCCGGTATATCTGATCTGCCAGAACACGTTCCGGATAATAACCGGTACGCTGTCTGAATCGTTCTATTGCTTCAATCAGGCAGGTACTCTCGTTGTATGCCTCGAAAGATATTTTTTCGATACGCCCATAACCTTCGCTGTCAAGACTGAGATCAAATTTTGCACCAAATTCAACAGGTGCTTTGACCTTACCTCTGACGATCGGCCGGAGCCATGGTTGCGAAATACTTACAATGCGATGCTCCACAGAATGGACTCTGTTATCATACATATACTGTTGCTGTTCATACAGCCTGATGATGGTAAGATACAGACCGATATCCTTACCTGTCATGGCGTATCCATCACTCATGAACTGTTCCAGATAGCCAAGATCTCTTTTTACGTAGCCAAGCTGTCTGCGGAGTGCGCTGCGGATTTTCTTTGCCGTGCGCTTCCTGCTCTTAGCAAATGCAAGATACTCTTTTCTGGCACATTTACGGTATCTTCTTGGCAACTTAAGACCATAGCATTTACAAAAACGGTAAATCATGGTCTCCAGTTTTTCTCTTGATTCATTCAACAGTGAGATATCCTGCGGATAACGTATGTTTGCAGGCGCACAGGTTGCATCAAGGGTCAGCGTTCCTTTGTGTGTATCTTCTTTTGCAGTACCATCATCATTGGTTTTTCCTCCGGATAGCGGAGTATGGTCATCTTTGTCATCATCCTTATGCGCAAGAAGATACTCGTTTACTTCCATCAGCATTTCTGCGGAAATGCGTTTACGAAAAAGAACCAGTGTACTTGCATCAAACGGAGCTTCTTCCCGAAAGCCGGGAAGTTCGATAAAGTATTGCAGATACGGATTCTCAGCGATCTGCTCCACGAGTTCACGGTCAGAATACGGGAACTTGATCTGGATGATCAGAGCTCCTAACGCCATGCGAAGAGGCTTGGCTACATTACCGGTATCACTTGGGAAAAGTTCAGCGTATTTGGCTTCAAACGTATCCCATGGGATACGGTCAGCCAGTTTGATCCAGCGGTTATCCGGATTCATGTGGAGACCCAAAGGCTGGTTGAAATCAAGGAAGGAATGCTGCAGCTTGTCGATCGGTTTGTACATTGTTTTAGCCCCTATATGCTCAAAATCTGTAAAAAACTGCAAGAAAAACGATTTGTTTTCGTCAAAATCCTTGCAATCATTATACCAGAAAATGGGGCAAAAGTCAGTAAAATCAAGTGTTTGCGGCTTAATCAGCAGACACTAATTAGAAATGAAAAAATAGAAGTTAGTCGTGCGAAGTTGTTGCGTGAGTTTCTCAGTAGAAGTTACTTATGCAGTCAACTTCAATCAACTTCCAATCAACCTGTGAAAACTTGTTCAAAATTTTTTGAAAAAAGTTTGTAAGAGATTGTCAGTTAATGCCATGTAGTAAGTAGAGGAACTTGCATAAGAAGTTCAAAATTCAGTCTTTTAGATGAAATAATTGCAATGAGCATAGTTATTATGACATCAAATCAATTGTAGAGGAATTGAAAGAACCAACAAAAATTGAAAGGGGTAAATACAAATGATTGATTTTACACAATTGGGAATAAATTCGATACAGAAACAAATAAATCCCAGAGATATTTTTATGGCATTGACTGGAAAAGATAATAAATATCAGTATCCTAGAGATGTGCAGGGAGAAGTATGGAAACAATGGTTCAATGTAAGACAAAATAAAGATACAATCATCAAGATGAATACGGGTAGTGGAAAAACTTTAGTTGCATTGCTGATTCTACAGAGTTGTTTGAATGAAGGCGTTGGACCTGCTTTATATGTTGTACCTGATAAGTTTTTAGTTGAACAGGTAAAGACACAAGCAGATGCATTAGGAATAAAAGTAACTGATACTGAAAACGATTTAGATTATCAACGGAAGAAAGCGATCCTTGTTATAGGAATACAGAAACTGGTAAATGGAAAAAGTATATTTGGTTTAAGAGAAGAAAATAACTATCCAATAGGAAGCGTTGTAATTGATGATATGCACGCGTGCATATCATGCATACAAGAACAGTTTTCTATTACTGTACCAAGAACGAACGTGCTATATAATCTTATTGCTAATCTATTTTATGATGACATGAATGCGCAGGCAGAAGGAAGATTTAATGAGATTGTCAATTCGCAGAATACATTTGACAACATGATGGTACCATTCTGGTCATGGCAAGAGAAAATTACGCAGGTTTATCAGATATTAGCTTCAAATAGAGAAAATGATGCAGTAAAGTTTAAGTTTGATTTGATAAAAGATTGTTTGAAATTGTCACATTGTTATATTTCTGCAAAAGAAATAAGCATAATTCCTAATTGCACACCTATACAAAAGATAACAAGTTTTGATGAGGCAAAACGCAGAATCTATATGAGTGCAACTTTACCAGATGATAGTCCTTTTTCAACTGTTATGGGGTTGGATTTTGATAAAAAAATGACAGTAATATCACCGGAGAAAGCAAACGATATTGGGGAGAGACTTATTGTAGTGCCCAAAATAATTAATAAAGATATTACTGAGTTTGAAGTTAGAAACGCAATCGCACAAAAGGCTGAGGATTATAATGTGGTTGTATTAGTGCCTTCATATGCAATGGCAGAATGTTGGAAATCACTAGGTGGAATTGTCCTTAATTCAAGCAATATTTCGCAAGGAATCGGATTAATTAAGAATAATGATAAGGGCTTGTATGTATTTGTCAATCGATACGATGGAATTGATTTGCCGGATGATGCATGTCGAATAATAGTTGTTGATGGTCTCCCTAATATTAGTAATATGAATGATAGGTATGAACAAGAGATTGTAAGAAAGAGTAAGCGGATTCAGAGAGAACAAATTCAACGAATAGAGCAAGGAATGGGACGTGGAGTAAGGTCAAGTAATGATTATTGCCTTGTATATTTATTGGGGAATCAATTAACAAATGTGTTATATTCTGATGATGGCTATGAATTTTTTAGCAATGCTACTAAGGCTCAGTTTAAGTTGTCGGAAAAAATGTGTGAACAGATTGAGGGGCAGACCATAGATGAGATTATGGAAATTGGAAATTATTTACTTGAAAGAAATTCCGATTGGGTTGAAGTATGTAAAAATGGTATTTCATCTGTAGAATATGTTAAGACTATAAATGTGAGTAAGTATGCTGTGGCAATAAGAAAAGCATTCAATTATGCCTTATATGGAGATTATCAGAAGGCTGCAAGCATGATTACTGAATTGGTCAATGATGAAGATAACGTAAGGTTAAAAGGATACTATAAACAGATGCTTGCTGAATACACCAATTTTTTTGACAAAAACAGTGCACAACAGATTTTGAAATCCGCCAAAAAGGATAATATGGAGATATTGAATCCAATAGAAGGAATTCAATTTTCTAAGTTTGCTATTGCTAATTCTAGTCAGACACAGATTATTATAGAAAATATAAATCAAAGACAATTAGATGCAAATAAACTTGTTTTATATGCAGACACAATACTTGGAGATTTGAAATTTGAAAAGGATACTTCGAAAAGGTTTGAAAATGCAATAAGAGACGTTTTTGAAATGATCGGTTATAATGCAAGACAACCAGAGAGAGAGGTTGGTAAAGGACCAGACGATTTTGTGATGCTTGGTACAGGTGACTATCTTGTAATTGAATGCAAAAATGAAACAATTACAGATACTATTTGCAAGCATGATTGTAATCAACTGATGGGGTCATTTTCGTGGTTTAACAATTTATATCAAGATCAAGAGATAAGTTGTGTTCCTATTATGATTCACAATAGTAATATATTTACTTATGAATGTTCTCCTTCACCACAAATAAAGATAATGACACCTACATTATTAAATAAATTTAAAGAGAATGTTAGAAAGTGTATAGTAGCAATTGCTCAGCCTAATAATTTTAAGAATGTCCAAAATATGTTTAATATTATTAAAACATATAAGTTGGACAAGGATGTGATTGTTCAAGAGTATACAACTTCTTATCAGATTAAGCAGCGGTAATATCTGCTGATTTTAAGTATTGATAATGGAAAAGTATTGTATATGAGGAGAGATTCTTATCAGTTGCAAAATCGTTCCGGTCGTAATATGATGAAAACATGTGGGTTGAAAATCACCATATTTTTTAAACCACAATAGAAATTACAGTAGAAAAGGATGGAAAAGATGAAAGTATATACTTGTTTTCCCGGCGGAAAAGCCAAAGCATTGACCATGAGTTACGATGACGGTAAGGTACAGGACAGACGCCTGATCGACATTTTCAATAAATATGGTATCAAAGGAACGTTTAATCTGAATTACGGTCAGGTGGGAGAACGCCCCCGCATGACTTTTGAAGAAATGGAAGGGCTGTATGCGGGACATGAGATCGCAACACATACCATGACTCATCCCACCATTGAGAGATGCCCGCTGGTGGAAGTCGCAGAGGAACTGTTGGAAGACCGGAAAGGTCTGGAAAAATGGACGGGGCAGATCGTCAGGGGACATGCGTATCCCAACGGTTCTTACAGCGAGGAGATCAAGCAGCTGTATCGTCAGCTGGGCGTGGCTTATGCCAGAGTGGTAGAGACGGTTCCGGATTTTGCACTGCCGAAGGATCCCTTAGAGTGGCATGCTACCTGCCATCACGATGACCCGAAGCTGATGGAGTATGCGGAATTTTTTGCTGATTTCAAGAAGAGCCAGTACCTGAAGCTGATGTATGTCTGGGGACACAGCTACGAGTTCGATAATAATGATAACTGGGATGTGATCGAGAACTTCTGCAAATACATGGGTGGCAGAGACGACATCTGGTACGCCACCAACATCGAGATCATTGATTATATGGATGCAGCGAAACGTTTACGGTTCTCTGCGGATTACGAAAAGGTATATAACCCCAATGCCTGCAGCGTATGGCTGCAGTTAAACAGCGACAAGTGCGTGGAGATCGAGGGCGGAACCCTGGTGGATCTGAATACATTGTTATAAGAGAAAACTGACCGGACAGCGATTGCTGTCCGGTTTTTTCGACTACATTTTACACAGAGTGTTGCTGGTTTTCGGTCGTGTTTTCCCGCAGAATATGGTAAAATAAATAGCAAAGAGACATTTGCGACAAATAAAAAATGGACATTCATAAAGAGAAAACGGATATTCAGAAGGTAAAGGTGGACATTCGAATATAAATGTAAACATAGGAAAGGCAGGGCGAGGTTATGAAGGATTATGATGTGATCATTATCGGCGCCGGAGTCAGTGGCTGTGCCATTGCCAGGGAACTGGCGAAGGGAAAGCTAAGGATCGCTGTACTGGAGGCGAAAAGTGATGTCTGCGAAGGTACTTCCAAAGCCAACAGCGGTATCGTGCATGCGGGGTATGATGCAGTACCGGGGACTCTCAAGGCACAGTTAAACGTCCGGGGCAATGAAATGATGGAGGAACTGTCGAAGAAGCTGGACTTCCCGTTCCGCAGGAACGGATCCCTGGTGTTATGCTTTGAAGAAGATGCCATGTCCGGTCTGGAAGAACTGTATCGGCGAGGCATGGAGAACGGGGTAAAAGAATTGAAGCTTTTGTCCCCGGAGGAAGTCTGGGGAATGGAGCCGGCGGTGTCCCGTGACATCGTAGGAGCCCTGTATGCACCCACCGGTGGTATCGTCTGTCCCTTCGGACTGAACATTGCACTGGCGGAGAATGCAGCGGAGAATGGTGTGGAGTTCTATCGGAACCATAAGGTGACATCCATTGTGGAACAGAGACCGGTATGGAGTGAGAATCCACCCGAGAAAGAAGGCCGGATGTATCAGGTACAGGCGGATGGAGAGATGTTCCTTGCTCCCATCGTTATCAATGCGGCAGGTGTCTATGCGGATGAAATCCACAACATGATCTGTGAAGAGAAGATCCGTATCGTGCCTCGCAGAGGTGAGTATCGTCTGATGGACAAAAATTGTGGTGATCTGGTAAATTCCACTATTTTCCAACAGCCCTCCAAAATGGGTAAAGGTATCCTTGTAACTCCTACTGTCCATGGCAATCTGCTGGTAGGTCCGACAGCAGAGGATATTCCGGATAAGCAGGATGTGGACACCACGGCAGAGGGACTGGCGAAGGTTTTGAACCTGGGAAGCAACAGTGTGGATGCCCTGGACGGCAGACAGACCATCACTTCTTTTGCCGGACTGCGAGCTCATCTGGTACACGAAGCTCCTGCGGAAAAATCGGATTTCCTTATTGAAGAGGCAGCAGGGCATCCCGGGTTCATCGATGTGGCGGGTATTGAATCCCCGGGACTGACCAGTGCACCGGCAATCGGTGAGTATGTGGCACGGATTGTTGAAAATATTTATCCCGCAGAACGTAAGACGGATTTTATTGACAGCAGAAAAGGAATTCCCAGCATGGCACTTGCCACGGAAGAGGAGAGAGAAGCCCTGATCCGTGAAAATCCCGCGTTTGCCAATGTGATCTGCCGTTGTGAACTGGTGACGGAGGGTGAAATTCTGGAAGCCATTCACCGTCCGGTGGGAGCGACGACCTTGGATGGCGTCAAACGCCGTACCAGAGCCGGTATGGGCAGATGTCAGGCGGGCTTCTGCTCTCCCAAGACCCTGGAGATCCTAGCGAGAGAACTGCAGCTGGATCCGGCACAGATCACCAAGGAGGGGATCGGTTCCGAGATTTTAGTGGGTAAAAACAAAGAAACCGCACCCGGAGAGGGCGGAGCGTGGAAAAAGCCACAGGCACCGGTCGGAAAGGAGGCACTCCATGAGTAAACGTACGGAAGATATTGTGATCATCGGAGGCGGTCCCGCGGGACTGGCAGCAGCGCTGTCTGCGAGAAAGGCCGGCTGTGAAAAAGTACTGATCTTAGAGCGTGACAGAGAACTGGGAGGCATTCTGAACCAGTGTATCCACAACGGTTTCGGACTGCATACTTTTAAAGAGGAGCTGACCGGACCGGAGTATGCGGAACGCTATATTGACATGGCAGAAGAAGCAAAAATCCCTTATTTGTTGAATACCATGGTAACAAATATTTCCCTGCGCTCCGATGGACGCAAGAAAGTCACTGCCATGAACAAAGAGGACGGGCTGCTGGAAATCGAGACGGAGACCGTGATCCTGGCTATGGGATGCAGAGAACGTTCCCGGGGAGCACTGAATATCCCCGGCAGCAGACCGGCAGGCATCTACAGCGCCGGAACTGCGCAGTATTATGTAAACATCCGCGGGCGTATGCCGGGTAAGAATGTAGTCATCCTGGGTTCCGGTGATATCGGACTCATCATGGCGAGACGTATGGTGTTAGAAGGCGCCAAGGTGCAGTGCGTGGCGGAGCTTCGTCCCCAGAGTGGCGGCCTGAAGCGTAATATCGTACAGTGCCTGGATGATTTTAATATTCCACTGTATCTGAATACTACGGTAGCAAAGATCCACGGCAAAGACCGTGTAGAGGGTGTGACCCTGACAAAAGTGGACGATAATGGAAAACCCATCCCCGGATCCGAGTGGGAGGTTCCCTGTGATACGCTGTTGTTATCCTGTGGGCTGATCCCGGAGAACGAACTGACCAGGGGCTTAGGAGCGGATATGGACGGCAAGACCGGAGGACCGGTAGTGGGAGAGAATCTGGAGTGCACTATCCCCGGTGTCTTCGCCTGTGGCAATGTGCTCCATGTCCATGAACTGGTAGACCATGTATCCGCAGAAGCGGAAAAGGCTGGAAACTATGCAGTGGAATATATTCGACAGAAAAGAGGGTGAGACGATGGCAGAGAAGAATACAACACAAAAAGAATTGACCTGCATCTGCTGTCCGGTAGGGTGTGCTCTGACCGTGATTATCGCAGATGACAGTAGTGTCACAGTGACCGGTAACCGCTGTCCCAGAGGCGCTGCCTACGGAGAAAAGGAAGTTACGCATCCTACCCGGATCGTCACCTCCACCGTGCGCGTGGAAGGGTATCCGGACACAGTAGTATCCGTGAAGACGGCTTCTGATATTCCCAAAGGCAGGATCGATGACTGCATGAAAGCCCTGGCAGATGTCACTGCGGCTGCACCCATTCATGTAGGAGATGTCATTGTGGAAAACGTAGCTGACACGGGTGTCAATATAGTGGCAACCCGGTCGTTTCGTGGTGACAGAGGACAGAACTATTGAGAATAGAGCATATTTGGGGCAATGGACACAATATATTCCAATGACACGATTGGGATATGCTATGGGCAGAGCCTGGAACGAACAACGGGAGGTTACATAACACAATGGGAGATACACATAACACACAGAAAAAGACATACATCATGGCACTGGATCAGGGAACCACGAGTTCCCGCTGTATCCTGTTTGATAAACAGGGAAATATCTGTTCCATGGCGCAGAAGGAATTCACACAGATCTATCCCCAGCCCGGCTGGGTAGAACATAACCCTATGGAAATCTGGTCCTCCCAGCTGGGAGTGGCCATTGAAAGTATGGCGGTGCTGGGTATCACCGATGACCAGATCGAGGCCATCGGCATCACCAACCAGCGGGAAACCACGATTATCTGGGATAAAAATACCGGCGAACCTGTATACAATGCTATTGTATGGCAGTGCCGCCGTACTTCCGATATGATTGAGGAACTGAAAAAAGACGGCTTTGATCAGATCATCCGGAAGAAGACCGGCTTGATCCCGGATGCTTATTTCAGTGCTTCCAAGATTGCCTGGATCCTGAATAATGTACCCGGTGTCAGAGAACGGGCAGAGCGGGGAGAATTGCTTTTCGGTACGGTAGATACCTGGCTGATCTGGAATCTGACCAAGGGTGCCGTACATGTAACGGATTATACCAATGCTTCCCGGACCATGCTTTTCGATATTCATAATCTCTGCTGGGATCAGGAGATCCTGAAGCGCTTCAATATCCCGGAGAGTCTGCTGCCCAGGGTATGTTGTTCCAGTGAGATCTACGGCAGGACCGATGCTTCTGTACTGGGCGGCGAGATTCCTATTGCCGGTGCGGCGGGAGACCAACAGGCGGCGCTGTTCGGACAGTGCTGCTTTGAGCAGGGAGAAGTGAAAAACACTTACGGAACCGGCTGCTTCTTATTAATGAACACCGGACACGAAGCCATTACCTCCCAGTCGGGTCTATTGACCACTATTGCTGCCAGCACAAGCAAGAACGTAGAATATGCCCTGGAGGGCAGCGTGTTCGTAGCCGGTGCCGGGATCCAGTGGCTTCGTGACAGTATGCGTATGCTCAAGACCTCTGCACAGTCCCAGGAGTATGCGGAGCATGTGCCGGATACCGCAGGGGTCTATATCGTGCCGGCATTTGCGGGCATGGGAGCTCCATACTGGGATCAGTATGCCAGAGGAACCATCGTCGGCATTACCAGAGGCTGTACCAAGGAGCATTTCATCCGTGCCACGCTGGAATCTATTGCATACCAGACCGCAGATGTGCTGGAAGCCATGGAGAAGGACAGCGGCATTGATTTAAAGAGCCTGAAAGTAGACGGTGGTGCCAGTGCCAATGATTTCCTTATGCAGTTCCAGGCGGATATCGTCAACACCCAGGTACGCCGTCCGGCATGTATCGAGACGACTGCTCTGGGAGCGGCTTATCTGGCAGGACTTGCGGTAGGCTATTGGAAGAATCGTGATGAGATCCGTGAGAACTGGCAGATCGGAGCATCCTTTGCACCGGAAATGGATGAAGAAGACTGCAAGAAGCTGTTAAAGGGCTGGCATCGTGCGGTGAAATGTGCTCTTGCATGGGCAGAGGATGAAATCTAAATAAAACCTTAATTTTTTACGGGTGACGTGTATTTTTGGCGGAGCAATCTTGTAAAGTGACAAAGTACTGTGGTATGATAACTATTTAGAATACCATGGCTGTTTATGATGGCCTCTGACAGGGGATGATCAATGACAGCTTGGGGATTCCGGAAAGGAACCGGCATGGATTTAAAGGGTTTATCACAGACCGTTCAAAATTTCATAGAGGAAACCATCCAAAACCGGGAAAACGGTAAATTTCCGGACAACGAGACCTGTCAGAAAGTGATGGAATATGCAGCAGACACCGGCTCACAGAAGCTGGCCGGTCTGGGGCTTTATTATCTTGCAGAATATTATTGGCAGAACGACCAGTATGAAAACACCTTGCAATGTCTGACAGAGAGTATCGGTTATCTGAAAAATGAGCAGATGTATGAACTGCTGGCCAGAACCTATAATATGATGGGAGCGGTGTCCGATCGGAAGAACAACCGGATGGTGGCCTTAAGTTCCTATTATAACTGCCTTCAATATGCGGAAAAATACCATTTTTATTATATCCAGGGCATGGCGGAGAGTAATATTGCCTATACCCTGGTCAGGATGCGCCTGCGGCAGGAGGCGATACAGCATTACCGTACAGCAATCGACTTCTATAGTAAGTCAGAGAAAACATATCAGCTGAATTATAACAGGATCAACTGTATGATCGAATGTGGCTGCTGTCACATGTATATGGGAGAAATGGAAGAGGCTTTACGGCTTTGGAATCAAATAGAACAGATCATCAGAGAGGCTCCGGAAAGCTATTATTCGAAAATAACATTAGAAATGTATCGTATTTCCTGCGAATTATTACAAGGGCATGAGGAAGAGGCTTTAAAGCTTGCAGCAGATCTTCTGGAGCAATTGTCAGACCGGGATGTTTTTGAAGAGATCATGGATGAACTGGTGATCCTGGCGGGAATTCTGGAAATCCTGCCTGATGGAAAATATCTGGAAGAATTGATCCGGATCATTGATGAAAAGCATATCGAAGAGCATTATAATATTTTCCTGGATCTGTATCCTATCAAGAGTGAATTTCTGCAGAAGAAGGGTCTTACCTGGGAATACATAGATTATACCCGCCAGTATTTTGATATTTATGAGAAATACCAACGGGAAAACAGAGAAGCGCTGATCAATGTCATAGAATTGCAGAACCGGCTGAAAAACGTTACGTTGGACTGGACGAACATGAAAGCTTCCAACCAGGAGCTGGAAAGTCTGGCTATGCATGATGAACTGACGGGACTGGCAAACCGGACCTTTTTACATGAATACCTTACGAGCAGTTTTGAACATGCCTATGAGGAACATGAGCTCATGGGAGTAGAACTCATGGATATTGATTTCTTCAAGGAATACAACGATCATTACGGACATCTGGCCGGAGATCAGTGCCTGAAAGCGATTGCCGGAGTTCTGCGGAAACAGCAGGTTCCGGGTAAGATTTTCTGTGCCAGATATGGTGGGGATGAATTTATGATCCTCTATACAGGAATGACGGTGGAGAAAATACGAAGAGTGGCGGAAGATATTTTGAGGGAGGTCCGCAAATTGAAACTTCCCCATGAATGCAGTAATTGCAGCAACTATGTATCGGTAAGCCAGGGAGTATTTGTGCGGATTCCGGTGGGCAATAGCAAGGAATGGGATTTCACATCAAGAGCGGATGATCTTCTCTATAAGACCAAAAGCTGTGGAAGAAACAGTATCTGTCTGTCCACGGAAAGGTTCAGAGATAAGTTTATAGAGATCAAATAGACAGCGCAGAATCAAATTTGAAATTTGATTTGCGATTCCTCCGACGAAAGGAATCGTCTGCGGAAAGGAGATTAGTATGTTAGTTCAGAAATATAAAGATATGCTGTCCGGAAAATCAGTGATTCGGCAGCTTTCGGAATTTGCTACGGCAAGGGGACAGGAAATCGGATACGAGAACGTATTTGATTACAGCCTGGGGAATCCTTCCGTTCCGGTTCCCAGAGAATTTACTGACCGCATGATCCATATGCTGGCGACGAAGGAACCGTTGGAACTGCACGGCTACAGTCCCAGCCTCGGTATTACAAGCGTCAGGGAGGCAATTGCGGAGAACTTGGAGAAGAGGTTTGGGCTGCCTTATCGTAAGGAGCACATTTTCATGGCATCCGGGGCGGCAGGAGCGCTGGCACATGCTTTTCGTCTGGTGACGGAGCCGGGAGATGAGATCCTGACTTTTGCACCGTTTTTCCCGGAATATCATCCTTATGTGGATCTCACCGGGGCAGTACTGAAGGTGGTTCCGCCCAATCTGGAGAACTTCCAGATCAACTTCGAGGCGTTTGAAGAGATGCTGACAGAGAAGGTCAAGGCAGTACTGATCAATACTCCCAACAACCCCTCCGGTGTGGTATATTCCACCCCGACATTGCAGAGACTGGCAGATATCCTGAGAGAAAAGTCCAAGGAATACGGTCATATTATTTATCTGATCTCTGATGAACCTTATCGTGAGATCGTGTTTGAAGGCGTAGACAGTCCCTGCGTATCCTATTTTTATGACAATACCATCATGTGTTATTCTTTCTCTAAATCACTGTCCCTGCCGGGAGAGCGTATCGGTTATGTGGCAGTGAACCCGGCATGTGAGGATGCGGAGACCATGATCAATATGTGTGGACAGATCTCCCGCGGTATCGGACATAACTGTCCTCCTTCCATTATCCAGCTGGCAGTGGCACAGGTACTGGACAAGACAGCGGATCTGTCGGTGTATGAGACGAATATGAACATCCTCTATAAAGAACTGCTAGACCTGGGATTCACCTGTGTGAAGCCCGGCGGAACTTTCTACATTTTCCCGAAGGCGCTGGAAGAGGATGCCAAGGTATTCAGCCAGAAAGCATTGAAATATGATCTCGTTCTGGTACCGGGTGACAGCTTTGGTGCACCCGGATATTTCCGCATGGCCTACTGTGTGGACACCGAAAAAGTGGAGAGATCTCTGGAAGCTTTGCGTAAGTTCGTAAAGACCGAGTATGCAACTATCTAGAGTCACACAGCATATCGAAAAGCGAATCGTGCTTGCACGAATGAGTCTTTCGATATGCTGATGTGACGAAATAACCACATGAGCAAATAACAAGAGAACTTGTTATTCAGGAAAGCATCGCAGATGCGATTTTGCGAATGGGGTTCTGGATAGTTGCAGGAGCAGAAAGGAGAGTAATGAGAATGTATCAGGCAGGACTGGTATTGGAAGGCGGCGGAATGAAGGGTGTATACACCGCCGGCGTACTGGACTTTTTTACGGAAAAGGGAATTGATTTTTCCCACATCTACGGAGTATCCGCCGGTGCATGCCATATGTGCAGCTATCTGTCCAGACAAAAGGGACGGGCGCTGAGTGTCAGTGTGGATTATCTGGATACGAGACGGTATTGCAGCCTGGAAAGCTTATTGACCAGCGGAGATTTGTTCAATGTGGATTTCTGTTATCACCTGATTCCGGATTACCTGTATCCGTATGATTACGATACCTTTGAAAAATATCCCGGCAAGGCCTACAGCGTGGTGACCAACATCGAGACGGGACAACCGGAGTATCTGCGTGTCCGTGATATCCGCAAGGATATCGACAAGATCCGGGCATCCGCATCCCTGCCGCTGGTGGCACGGAATGTGAAGATCGATGGGAAGCTGTATCTGGATGGTGGCATCAGCGATGCCATTCCTCTGGAGAAATCTATTCTGGACGGCAACCGGAAGAACATCCTGGTCATGACCAAAGAGGTAGGATTCGTGAGAAAGCCCGCATCTGCGTCACAGCTGGGACTCATAAAACTCAGATACCTGAAATATCCTAAAGTATATGAACTCATGGCAGACCGACATATCCGTTATAACGAGTGCCTGGACTATATTGACAGACAGGAGAAAAACGGTCAGGCTTTCGTGATCAGACCTCATAAGAAGAGTGATGTGGGACGGATAGAGAAAGACAAGGACAAACTGATCGCATTATACGAAGAGGGCTATCAGGAAGCAGAGAACTGCTATGAAGATCTGCTGGCATATCTCGAAAAATAAAAGCTCTGATTCGTCAGAAAATAAAAAAGATAGGAGAAACAAAATGTTAGAAATTATCAAGGCAATTATCTACGGTATCGTAGAGGGCATCACCGAATGGCTGCCCATCAGCAGCACCGGACATCTGATCCTGGTGGAGCGTCTGATTCCCTTTCAGGAGACCAGTGAAGGTTTCTTCGATATGTTTGATGTTGTCATTCAGTTGGGAGCTATCCTGGCGGTAGTCGTTCTGTTCTGGAACAAGATCTGGCCTTTTTATATGAAGAAAAATCAGCAGACAAAAAAAGGTGGTATTGTAAGATCTAAAAAAGATTTTACGGTAGGAAATGTGGCACTGAGCATGGATGCTTTCTGGATGTGGGTGAAGATCGTTGTAGCATGTATCCCTGCGGTCGTTTACGGCCTGCTGTTTGATGATGCGGTGAGCGAAGCCTTCAAAAAAGAGATCGGAACCAGTGGAGTAACGGTCCAGGTCATCGTGGTAGCAGTTATGCTGGTACTGGTCGGTGTATTGTTTATCGTGATCGAGAACTGGAACAAGAATCGTGTACCTACCACCACAACACTGTCACAGTTGACCTACAGAGATGTATTGATCATCGGTTTCTGCCAACTGGTGGCTGCGGCACTGCCCGGAACATCCCGCTCCGGAGCTACGATCCTGGGTGCTATTATGATTGGTATATCGAGAACGGTGGCAGCGGAATTTACCTTCTTTCTGGCGATTCCCGTTATGTTTGGAGCGAGTCTTCTGAAGGTATTGAAGTTCGGATTTGCATTCACGGGAATGGAGCTTGCCTGCCTGCTGGTCGGTACGGTGGTATCCTTCATTGTATCCCTGTTCGTACTTCGTTTCCTGATGGGATACATTAAAAAGCATGATTTTAAAGTCTTCGGATGGTACCGGATCGTACTTGGTATTATCGTATTACTGTACTTCCTTGTATTCGCATAACAGTTGACAATTATAGGGAAAAGGAATACACTACCCTTATCGAGCACCGGAATACGGTACTTGTGAGGAGAATGAAAATGTTTTTGTACATGATTCGTACAGAAGGGAGACGGTAACATGGCAGTAGTTAAGAAAACTGTAGCACCTGTAGCAGCTAAAGTGGAAGCACCTAAGGCAGAAGTTAAGAAAGCAGCACCGACAACTCCAGTTAAGACAGAAACCAAGACCGCTGTGAAGGAAGCTGAGAAGGCCCCTGTAGCAAAGGCAGAAGAAAAAGCACCTGTAAAGGCAGAGGTTAAGAAGCCTGCAGCCAAGAAGGAAACAGTTAAGAAAGAGACCAAGAAGGCAGCACCTGCAAAGGCAGAGGCTAAGAAGCCCGTAGCCAAGAAGACAGAGTTAAAGAGTGAGATCAGCGTTCAGTTCGGTGGAAAGTCCTACTCTCAGGAAGAACTGCTGAAGATCGCCAAGGACGTATGGAAATACGATCTCAAGCAGAAGGCAGCTGACCTGACCAGCGTAGAGCTGTATGTAAAGCCCGAAGAGAACATGGTTTACTATGTAATGAACAAAGAGATCACCGGAAGCTTCTACATATAAACTATTCAGAGTAATAAAAAATAAGTATATATACGTTGAATGCTTGCATTCATAAGGATATATACTTATTTTTATATTACGAAGTAACCCTATGAGCAAAAGGAAAGCACCGAAGGTGCGGTTTTGCGAATAGGGTCTGAATAGTTTACCAGGCCCCAAAGTTGAATTTACCACTTTGGGGTCTTCGTATCTATAAAAATGTTAAAGGATGACAGAATGCAGAAAAAATCAGAAAAGATTATTTTTACATTATATCTGTTGGGATTCCTGGCACTGGCACTTACACTTGCACTGTTGCAGCCGCTGGCCAACACACCGCCGCTGTATGGTAATCCGCCGGATGAACATGCGAGATATCTGATCCCGCAGTTTATCTGCAAGTATGGGAAGATCCCTACGGGATGGGAGGAAGAGGTGCGGATTCCGGCCTACGGATTTTCCTATGCTCTGTATAACGTATTTCCCTATATCGTGCAGGGATATCTCATGCGCTTTGTGAGCCTGTTTACGGAATCGGAAGTGGTACTGCTCTATACCGCAAGACTGGTGAACGTAACCTTTGGCCTGCTGATGGCAGTAGTGGTATATTTGATTGGAAAAAGAATGTTTCGGGATGACCGATTCCGTTGGCTGTTCTGTTTTGCAGTAACGTACCTGCCGGAGGGATTGTTCCTGCACACTTATGTGAATACGGATTCCTGCTGTATGTTATCCACGGCCATGATGGTATATGCTCTGGTATGCGTATATCAGGATGGTATAAATCTCCGCAACAGTCTGTGGATGAGCGGTGGTATTATTCTGTGTGCTCTTTCTTATTATAATGCCTACGGATATATCGTAAGCTGCATTTTACTCTTTCTGTTGTCCTTTTTGCAGAAGCGGGAAAACGGTGGCTATTCTTACGACTGGAAGAATATGCTGAAATACGGTGTTCTGATTGCCGGAGTGGTCCTGGCGGGGATCGGCTGGTGGTTCATCCGCAGTTATATCGTTCTGGACGGAGATCTGCTGGGACTGGCCACCCGGGAAAAGATGGCGATCCAATATGCGGTGGAGAGTGTCAATCCGCTGACCATGCAGACTTATCAGTCCATGGGTTATACAGTGCTGGAAATGTTCCGGGAACGCTACACACTGTCCGGTCTGTTCCACAGCTTCGTGGCAGCTTTCGGCTCCATGTCCATCTACGGAAGCATCTGGCTGTATCGGGCGTATAAAGCATTTTTTGTGCTTGGCACCGCGGGAAGCCTTCTGTATGTGATCTGCTATAAGAAGCGTCGCAAAATATCCGGAGGAGAATGGTTCTTCCATATTAATATGCTTTATTGCATTTTTATGCCGGCATTTCTGACGATTTATTATGCATACACCACGGATTATCAGAACCAGGGACGGTACCTGCTCCCAGCGCTGCTCCCCCTGATGTATTATATGATAAAAGGAATTCAAAAACTTTCGGAACTGAAGATCAAAGGCAGAACCTTTCCCCGGTGGCTGGTGAATACAGGGGTTGCGATATGTTTTCTGATCCTTGTCGGAGGCACAATAGATATGGTATATGTACGGGCACTTCCCGTATATCTGGAGACAGGACTGGTACTGAAATAGTGCCGGTCCTTTTTGTGTATACGATGAGCCAAGTACAGATTTGTGCTTGCACAAGAATCTGTATTTGGCGAATGAGGCTCTGAATAGTTTTTTTTAATATTTTGTTTAGAATTATTTTCGGGAAAATCAGTTGACAATAATATCCTGTAGTGCTATTTTAGGGTAAGAAGATGTTAGCACTCCTTTTAGATGAGTGCTAATAATCCCAAAGGGAGTGATGGAATGCAATTGGATGACAGAAAAACAATTATATTGCAAGCCATTATCCGGAACTACTTGGAAACGGGAGAGCCGGTAGGCAGCAGGACCATTTCGAAATATACGGATCTGAATCTAAGTTCGGCAACCATTCGGAATGAGATGTCAGATCTGGAGGAGATGGGTTATATTATACAGCCCCACACTTCCGCGGGAAGAATTCCTTCCGATAAGGGATATCGCTTCTATGTGGATACCATGATGGCGACCAGAGAGCAGGAAGTCAATGAGATGAAGGATATGCTCTTAGAGAGGCAGGATAAGCTGGAGAACCTGTTAAAACAGGTGGTGAAGACCCTGGCTCAGAACACACAATACGCCACCATGATCAGTGCTCCGCAGGTACATCGCAACAAGGTAAAGTTCATCCAGCTGTCCCGGGTAGATGCCGGACAGATTCTGGCGGTCATCGTTGCCGAAGGTAATGTGATCAAGAACAATATCCTGGCGGTGAATCAGGAACTGGATGATGAGACACTGCTGAAGCTGAACATTCTGTTGAATACCCACCTCAATGGATTGTCCATGGAGGAGATCAATCTGGGAATGATCGCAGCAATGAAGCAGCAGGCCGGAATCCACAGTGAGATCGTCAGTGAAGTGATCGATGCCGTGGCAGATGCCATCAAGGCAGATGAAGACCTGGAGATCTACACCAGCGGCGCAAACAATATTTTCCGGTATCCGGAGCTGGCAGATCAGTCCAAGGCAAGTGAACTGATCAATGCTTTCGAGGAGAAGCAGCAGTTAGGCGGTCTGATCCAGGAATCCCTGGCAGACGAGGGCAGCACAGGTATCCAGGTGTACATCGGAGACGAGACACCGGTGCAGGGCATGAAGGACTGCAGTGTTGTGACCGCTACTTATGAATTAGGCGAAGGCATGAAGGGAACCATAGGAATCATAGGTCCCAAGAGAATGGATTATGACAAGGTCATCGGAACGCTGCGGACGGTGCAGAACCAGTTGGATGACCTTTACCGCAAAGAATAGACAGATTCCAGAAAGGAAAGTAAAAATGGCAGATCAGGAAAAAGAAATATTAGAGGAAGAAATGGAACAGGATCTTTCGGATGCCGAAGAACTGAAGGAAGAAGAGACAGAAGATGAGGAACCTGTGAGCAAGGAAGACAAAAAGGCAGCAAAGAAGCAGGCAAAGCTGAACAAAAAGGAAGATTCCTACAAGGAGAAGATCGATCAGCTGGAAGACAGAGTAAAGCGTCAGATGGCAGAGTTCGAGAACTTCCGCAAGAGAACCGATAAAGAGAAACAGGCAATGTTCGATACCGGTGCAAAGAGTGTGATCGAGAAGATCCTTCCGGTAGTAGATAACTTTGAAAGAGGCCTGGCAACGGTTCCCGAGGAATCCAAAGAGGATCCTTTCGTAGACGGTATGAACCGTATCTACAAACAGCTGATGACAGAACTTGAGAACATCGGTGTAAAACCCATCGAGGCAGTCGGACAGGAATTCGACCCGAATCTTCACAACGCAGTGATGCAGGTGGAGAGCGATGAGTATGAATCCGGTGTGATAGCCCAGGAACTTCAGAAGGGTTACACATATCATGACATGGTCGTAAGACACAGCATGGTAGGCGTTGTTCAATAATTTGATTATCACATATTTTTGAAAATAGAAACTATAAAATGAAAACAGAGAGTAAAAACAGGAGGAAAATATTATGAGTAAGATTATTGGTATTGACTTAGGTACAACCAACAGCTGTGTAGCTGTTATGGAAGGTGGTAAACCCACCGTTATCGCAAATACAGAAGGCGCAAGAACCACACCCTCTGTTGTAGCATTTACCAAGACCGGTGAGAGACTGGTCGGTGAGCCTGCAAAGCGTCAGGCAGTTACCAACGCAGAGAAGACCATTTCTTCCATTAAGAGAGATATGGGTACCGATCGCGGCCGTACCATTGACGGCAAGAAATACTCTCCTCAGCAGATCTCCGCAATGATCCTGCAGAAGCTGAAAGCAGATGCCGAGAGCTATCTGGGTGAGAAGGTTACCGAGGCAGTTATCACAGTTCCCGCATACTTCAATGATGCCCAGCGTCAGGCTACCAAGGATGCAGGTAAGATCGCAGGCCTGGATGTAAAGCGTATCATCAACGAGCCTACCGCAGCAGCACTTGCTTATGGTCTGGACAATGAAAAAGAGCAGAAGATCATGGTATACGACCTTGGTGGTGGTACCTTCGATGTATCTATCATCGAGATCGGTGACGGTGTCATCGAAGTACTGGCTACCAACGGTGATACACACCTTGGCGGTGATGATTTCGATAACAAGATTATTCAGTGGATGCTGGATGAATTCAAGAAGGCAGAAGGCGTAGATCTGTCCGGTGATAAGATGGCTATGCAGAGACTGAAGGAAGCAGCTGAGAAGGCTAAGAAAGAGCTGTCCAGTGCAATGACCACCAACATCAATCTGCCTTTCATTACCGCAACCGCAGAAGGACCTAAGCACTTTGATATGAACTTAACCCGTGCCAAGTTCGATGAACTGACCAGAGATCTGGTTGACAAGACCGCTATCCCCGTACAGAACGCTATGAAGGATGCAGGCCTGAATTATTCTGATCTGGGTCAGGTACTGTTAGTAGGTGGTTCCACACGTATCCCTGCTGTACAGGATAAGGTAAGAGCATTGACCGGTAAAGAGCCCAGCAAGTCTCTGAATCCTGATGAGTGCGTAGCAATCGGTGCTTCTATCCAGGGTGGTAAGCTTGCCGGTGATGCAGGTGCCGGTGATATTCTGTTACTGGATGTAACTCCTCTGTCTCTGTCCATCGAGACCATGGGTGGTGTTGCTACCAGACTGATCGAGAGAAATACAACCATTCCTACCAAGAAGAGCCAGATCTTCTCTACCGCTGCTGATAATCAGACCGCAGTAGATATCAACGTAGTACAGGGTGAGCGTCAGTTCGCCAAGGATAATAAGTCCCTCGGACAGTTCCGTCTGGACGGTATTGCTCCCGCTCCCAGAGGAATCCCTCAGATCGAGGTTACCTTCGATATCGATGCCAACGGTATTGTAAATGTATCCGCTAAGGATCTGGGTACCGGCAAGGAGCAGCACATCACCATTACCGCTGGCTCCAACATGTCCGATTCCGATATCGAGAAGGCTGTCAAGGAAGCAGCTGAATTCGAAGCACAGGATAAGAAACGTAAGGAAGCTATCGAGGCAAGAAACGAAGCAGACTCTTTCGTATTCCAGACCGAGAAGGCTCTGAACGAAGTAGGTGACAAGGTACCCGAGAGTGACAAGACTCAGGTACAGGCTGATCTGGAAGCTGTTAAGGCAATTCTGGAGAGAACCAAAGACCAGGAGATGAGCGACAGCGATGTAGATGAGCTGAAGGCTGCAAAAGAGAAACTGACCCAGAGTGCTCAGTCTGTATTCACCAAGATGTATGAGCAGGCTGCTCAGGCACAGCAGGGTGCACAGGGTGCAGCAGGCCCTGACATGAATGCACAGGCCGGTAGCAATGCTGGATCTAACGCAGACGATGATGTGATCGACGGAGATTTCAGAGAAGTATAATTAAACTTCACAAATAACGCAAATCGTGGTATAACAGTAAATGCTGTGTAACAGTGATTGCGAATAACAGGGGGCACAGGGTATGCGAAAGCGTGCCCTGTGCATAACCGTTTTTAGATTTAAATGACAGAGGTGCAAAAATGGCAGAGCAGAAGAGAGACTATTACGAGGTCCTCGGTGTAGATAAGAATGCAGATGATGCTGCAATCAAAAAAGCATACCGTGTATTGGCGAAAAAATACCATCCCGACATGAACCCCGGAGACAAGGAGGCAGAACAGAAATTTAAAGAAGCTTCCGAGGCTTATGCCGTGCTGAGTGATCCCGAGAAGAGACGTCAGTATGATCAGTATGGCCATGCGGCATTTGACGGTGGCGCAGGAGGTGCCGGTGGTTTCGATTTCAATGGAGCTGATTTTGGAGACATTTTCGGAGATATTTTCGGAGATATCTTTGGCGGCGGCAGAAGCAGAGGTGCCAGAAATAACGGCCCCATGAAAGGTGCCAACATCCGTACCAGTGTTCATATCACTTTTGAAGAGGCAGTTTTCGGCTGCAAGAAAGAGATCGATCTTACGGTAAAGGAAACCTGTAAGACCTGTAACGGCTCCGGTGCGAAGCCCGGAACCAGCCCTGAGACCTGTACCAAGTGTGGTGGTAAGGGTCAGGTGGTATTTACCCAGCAGTCTTTCTTCGGTACTGTGCGTAATGTACAGACCTGTCCCGACTGTCAGGGTACCGGTAAGGTGATCAAGGACAAATGCCCGGATTGCCGTGGTACCGGATATATTCCTATGAAGAAACGTTATGCGGTGGATATTCCCGCAGGTATCGACAACGGACAGTCTACCCGTATGCCGGGACTGGGTGAGCCAGGTGTCAACGGTGGCCCCAGAGGCGATGTGCTGGTAGAAGTGATCGTAGGTCGTCATCCTATCTTCCAGAGACAGGATTTCGATATTTTCTCTACCGTACCTATTTCTTTTGCAGTAGCGGCATTGGGCGGCGAAGTGCTGATCGATACGGTAGACGGCAAGGTGGTATATGATGTAAAGGCCGGAACCCAGACCGACACCAAGATCCGTCTGCGCGGCAAGGGTGTTCCTTCCTGGAGAAATAAGGATGTCCGCGGTGACCATTATGTAACACTGGTGGTTCAGACTCCCGACAAGTTGAAACCGGAAGCAAAGGAACTGCTAAAGCAGTTCGATGTACTGACCGGAGATTCCCTGAATGCTGTGAAGAAAGCAACGGAAAGCGGAGAGGGAGAGTCCAAGGAGAATGACTCCAGGGACGGCAAGAAGAAAAAGTTTTGGAAGTAAAAGTTAATAAATAAAATTCCCCGTAGCCTCGGCTGGGGTAAGAAACGCGGCACGCTCGCGCTCTATCGCAGAGCGTAGCGGCACTGCTTATTCTTACACCCAGCCGGGGCTACTGGTTTGTTGGGAAAAAGTGAAAGGTATCTTTGAAGGCCAATGATATAGAATACAGAATGATATAGAATACAGTTTGGTTTTTTTGTCAAAAGGCAGGGTGAACGGTTTGACAGAATGGGCAGAAACGCTTACAATTCAAGTAGTTATGCTGTCTGTGACACGAAGGAGCCTGCAGGATGGAGAACCGGAAAGAGGAATTTCTGAAAATTGTATGTCAGAGTTATCTGATCGTTATTCTGGCAGTGCTGCCTCTTTATTATATTCCCTGGAATGGATATTATAAACTGGGTGATACCAAATATTACCTGTATCGCAATGTTTCACTGCTTTGCCAGGGGATCGCATTGCTGGCAATGTGTGTCTTTGCTGTAAGCAGCCGGTGGACAGGGGAACATCGGATTTTTGCCAGATCTCTGGCTGAAGTAGTGAAAAAATCGGTCGATAAATGCAGAACACATGCGGTAACGACGGCGGTCTGCCTGTACGGAATCTGTGCGTTACTCTCTGCAATCTGCAGCCCCTATGGCAGTATCGCGTGGAACGGAGAGCGGGAATGGTACATGGGAGCTGTCACGATCTGTTTGATGATCGGAGGTTTTTTACTGACGGCGAAGTACGGAGGTAGTTGTAAAACGGCGATATGGTTAGGAGAGGCGGCTTTTGTGGCGGTCACCCTGATCGGTCTGTTGCAGAAGCTGGGCTATGATCCTCTGGGACTTCTCAAGGGTTACGTTGTGGGGGACTGGGAGTTTACCCATATGTTGACCACGCTGGGGAACAGCAACTGGCTCAGCGGGTATTACAGTGTGATGTTTCCCTTTTCCATGACGCTGTTTCACCGGGCAGTGGAAGCGGGGAAAAAAGGTCCCACACTGCTGGCAGGAACGTGTAATATGTTGGCCATGATGCTTCTGCTTTTACAGGGAAGTGACAGCGGTGTGATCGTGGCATGCACAGTCATGGGGTTGTGCTTTTGGCTCGACCGGAAGCAAACCGGACATTGGGAAGCATATTTCCTTTTTCTTGCAGCGGTGGCGCTGGGAATGTGCCGTTGGGGTAAATGGATGTTATATCTGGGAACGTTTGACATTCTCCTGCAGGATGGCATCGCCAAAAAACTGGCAGCCTGGCAGGGATGGATTCCGGTTGCAGCAGGATGTCTGCTGCTTTGGGGAGTCTGTCGCAGGATTCCGGAGAATAAGAAAAAAATATTGCAAGAGGGAGTATTGTGTTGCGCACTGGCAGGAATAGCGGTAGTGCTGGCATGGTATCTGCATCGGTTGTCGGTAATCGATTTTGCGGAATGGGGTAATCGCCGGGGAAGATTGTGGCAGATGGCATGGATGGGTTTCCGGAAAGGAAATCTGCATCAGAAGCTGTTGGGAGCAGGCCCGGATTGTTTTGCATCGTATCTGGGAGAATTGTTGCCGGGAGGCACGGTGCTTTTTGATAAAGGATATTTTGAAGGCTCTGTTTTTACCAATGCACATAATGAGTGGCTCACCACACTGGTCAATATGGGACTGCTGGGTGTGGCTGCCTATGCAGCTGTTTTTATCACGGCGCTGCAGACATACAGGAAGAATTTTCTCGCAGTATTGTTACTGCTTACCTACGGGATACATTCCCTGATCAGCTTTCAGCAGGTGCTGAATGCGCCGCTTTTCTTCCTGATACTGGGATTGTGTGAAGCGGCGGCCCGGGGAGAAAAGACCGAAACCAATCAAATGGATACGGATGAGGAGTTGTTAGAAGCTATATGAAAAATATTTGGAAGATTTTTACCGGAGATCTGAAAAAACTGGTGAAGCAGCCTTTTGCGCTGGTTATTATTATCGGGTTGTGCGTGATACCGTCGCTGTATGCGTGGTTTAATATATTTGCCAACTGGGATCCCTATGCCAATACCGGAGGAATTCCTGTGGCGGTAGTATCCCTGGATCAGGACTATACGCTGAAAGACGGATCGGTGGTAAATATGGGAGAATCCGTACTGGAAAGCCTGCATTCCAACACCAGTGTAAAATGGATCTTTCTGGATACCGAGGAAGAGGCAAAAGAGGGCGTGGAAGCCGGAAAATATTATGCAGCCGTCGTCATTACCGATAAATTTACTTATAGTATGTACAATGTATTTTCGGATGATTTTGAGAATCCGGCGCTGATCTATTATCAGAATCAGAAGAGCAATGCCATTGCCACCAAAATCACGGATACGGTGGCAGGAACTCTGCAGAATACCATCAATGAGACCTTTATCAAGGTGGCGGCTACCACGGTATTTGAAGAGGGCAATACGGTGTCGGATCAGGTACAGGGGGACAGTTATGTAGAGGAATTCTGTTCCAAACTGGAGGAACTGAATGACAATCTGAAGGAATACAGTGCCATGATCGACTCCTTTCAGGCAGGCAATGCGCGGCTGGAGTCTGCCATCACCCATGTCAACTATGAGATTCCCGCGATGCAGAAGAAACTGGACAGCACCACAGCCAGTCTGAACCAGAGCAGTCAGGATCTGTCTTCTACCAGAGACACCCTGGGCAATTTCAGCAACAACATCGATACTTCCATGAGCAATATCAATAACTCTCTGGAAAGTATCAAAAAGGCTCTGGATGAAAGCAAACTGGCGGAGGATACCGCCCAGATGACGAGAGATCTGAACCGGGTGGCAAGAGATACCAATACGCTGAACGGACAAGTAAATACACTGCTGGCGGCACTGATCCAACAAAAGCTGGAAAGCGTCTCTGACGGTAATGCTGCGAACGGCGGCACCGGCAGCAATATCAACGCAGCGGCAACTGATGCGGCTATGGAAGCATTGAAAGCCATGCAGAAGGAACTGGATCTGATGAATACTGTAGTGGGCAGCGTTCTGGAATCCACGGACGACAAGGCTGCGGAGAATGCAAAGGTCAATGTCAACAATGCCATGAATAATTTAAGGAGTGCCATTGACAGCTGCGAGACTTCTGTAAGTAATATGCAGGGAATCTATAAGAATAATCTGGTGCCCCAGATGCAGAAGGTTCTGACAAATATGTCAGATTCTCTGAATCAGGTGACCAATCTGGTAAATACCCTGAGCAATACGGTGAAAAATGTCGGAGTTGTCATGGAAGGTGTCGGTGACACTGTGTCCGGAACCAGTGAGAGTCTGGGACAGATCAAAGATGTGGTAGATAATATCAGCGCCAAACTTACAGATCTGACAGAGAAGCTGGACGGTGCATCCGAAGAGGAAATGATGGATATTCTGGTGCGTTTCCTTGGAGGAGATCCGGATAGTCTGGGGGCATATTTTGCATCTCCCGTAACCATGGAGACCATAGCCATGTATCCGGTGGCTACGTATGGTTCTGCCATGACACCGTTCTATTCCACACTGGCGATCTGGGTAGGTTCTACGATCCTGGTGGCACTGGTGAAAGTAAAAGCCTCTCCGAAAGGGCTTGAAAATGTACAGAGCTATCAATTGTATTTCGGCAGATATTTGCTGTTCTTCTTATTGGCACAGATTCAGGCAGCCATCATTGTGGCCGGAGATCTGTGGCTGTTAAAAGTAAACATTGTGGAACCGGGGCTGTTTTTCCTGGCGGCAAGCTTTACGGCTACGGCATTTTCCCTGTTGATCTATTCTCTGACACTGGCATTCGGAGATGTGGGCAAGGCCGTCTGCGTTATTGTTATGGTATTGCAGATCGCTGGTTCCAGCGGTACCTTCCCGATCGAACTGCTACCGGACACCTACCAGAAGATTTATATTTTCTTTCCCTTCCCCTATGCCATCCGGGCCATGCGTGAGGCACTGGCGGGTATGTACGGTACTGCCTATATGGAAGCACTGGCAAAATTGAGCCTGTTTATGATCGAGGGACTGTTGATCGGCCTGGTGATCCGGATCCCGTTCGTAAAACTGAACCATTTTGTGGAAGAGCGTATGGAAGACACTGAGTTAATGTGACACCTGTTCAGAACCATGAAAACGAAAACTCCGCAGGAGTGGGTTTGTGAATGAAGTTCCGAACAGGCAGAAAGGTAAAATCATGGAGAGAAATTACGAAGAAATTTTTCAGAAGGTTCTGGATTACGAGCAGGCCCTTCATGAGAAGAATAGAAAAAGAATAAAGATCGGTCTGAAATGTATCTGGATCGTCCCCTTGTTTTTTCTGGCACTGTTGTTCCGGACTGGCAGCAACAAGGTCATCTTCCTGATCCTGTGGATCGTGTCGCTGTTTGCCCTGTCAATCTATCTGATCGTTGTGGAATATATGGATTATAATCTGCAGGAGAAGATCATGGAGCTCAAAGGAGAAGAAGGCGATCTCAAAGCGGTGACTCCGACAGACTTTGACCGGGCGGCGCAGATCATCCGGGAGACCCGGAAACTGATTGGTGAAGGCCTGAATTCCCCGGCCGAGACCGGGACCGAAGAGGATCCGGAAGATGAAACCGAAGAGAATCCGGAAGACGAAACCGAAGAGGAAAACGAAGACGAGACCGAAGAGGAAAACGAAGACGAGACCGAAGACTGGGAGGATGGTGAATAGTATGCATAATATCTGGAAAATATTTACCACCGACATCCGTCGGATCAGCAATAATGTGGTGGCGGTCGTTATTATCATGGGACTCAGCATCCTCCCGGCACTGTATGCCTGGTTCAACATTTTCTCCAACTGGGATCCTTACGAGCCCGCAGCTACCAGTCAGCTGAAAGTAGCCGTGGCTTCCGATGATGCCGGGGCGGAGATTATGGGGCTGTCTCTGAACGTGGGAGACAGTGTGCTGGAGGCTCTGGGAGCCAATACCACTATCGGCTGGGTGTTCCCGGAGACCACGGAGGAAGCACTGGAAGGCGTGAAGAACAGTGATTACTATGCGGCATTGATTATTCCGGAGACTTTTACTCAGGAAATGCTGGGATTTATCGACGGTGAAGTGGATCATCCCACCATTTACTACTATGAAAATGAGAAAAAGAATGGTATTGCCCCCAAAATCACGGGCAAAGCGAAAAATGCTGTGCAGGAACAGGTAAATGCCACCTTTATCAGTACTGTGGCAGAAGCGGTGATGAAAGCGGGAAATGCCCTTTCGATGGTGAATGCCGGCGGGCAGACCAGTGTGGAAGAATCTCTGGATACCATGCAGGCACAGTTGCAGGATTATGTGGTTATGTTACAGTCCTTCCAGAGTATTATGACCTCCGCGGAGATGATCATGGAGACCAGCCAGAATATGCTTCCGGATATGGATAATATGCTGGAGAATGGACGAAATACCATGATCGGTATGCAGACCATGATCAATTCCAGCGTCGATGCGGTTGACGTTATGGGAGATATGGTGAGCAGCAGTATGGACATGGTCACGGAAGCGTTGCAGTATCTGTCGGTCTTTTCTGATGGATTGCTGGAGCAGATGGGCAGCAACAATGTGGGAAGCACCACGGACACCGGATTGGGCACGGCCATCGGACTGGTACAGGGCATGCAGGCCAATATGGATGTGCTGGGAAGCCTGATCACCGGACAGGATGCTCAGATTCAGGAGATCAACCAGTCTCTGAAAACGATCGAAGCGGATCTGAAACAGCTGCAAGACAGCAAGGGAGATGTGGATCATGATATCAATACTCTGCGGGCACAGATCCGGGAACAGATCCAGATCTGCAACAAACAGCTGAATAATCTGATGAGTGATTACAATAACAATGTCAGACCTTCTTTCCGGGCTACCGGCAAATCCATGCAGCAGGCTTTCCTGAATGCCGCAGCGATGATGAACGGTACGGATGTGAATATGGATGAAATTTCCGATATTCTGAAAGAGTATCAGCAGACTTTGCAGGAAGGTAATGTCAGCCTGCAGGATTCCCTGGTGATCGCACAGGAACTGCTGGACAAGGTCAGCAAAATAGCAGATAATATAAAACGGATCACCGGTGCGGAGACCTATGAGGATATTTTAAGCGCTATGGCTGCCGATCCGACGGCGGTGGCAGACTTCGTATCTTCTCCGGTCAGACTGGAGACGGTACCTGTTTATCCGGTGGATCATTACGGCTCTGCGGCATCGCCGTTCTATACGATCCTGGCAATCTGGGTGGGAGCGCTGTTCCTGGTGGCTATTATTCACGTGGGTGTGAAACCCATTGAACCGGGGGATCATTATAAGGCGCATGAGAGATATTTTGGCAGATATCTGCTGTTTTTCCTGATCGGACAGGCACAGACACTGCTTATTGTTCTTGGGAACCTTTATTATATTGAGATACAGTGTCAGCACAGGTTTTTATACTGGCTGGCGGCAGCCGTGGCCAGTGCGGCATTCAGCTGCTTTATGTATTCTGTGACTTTCGCTTTTGGAAACGTGGGTGAGGCACTGGCTATTGTAGTCATGGTCATCCAGGTGGCGGGAAGCGGCGGAACGTTCCCTATCGAGGTTCTTCCGCAGGTATTCCAGTGGATCTATCCTTTCCTGCCGTTCCAGTTTGGCATGAAAGCGTTTAAAGAATGTATTGCAGGAATGTACGGCGTGGATTATTGGATCAATGTAGGAAAAATGACACTGTTCCTGATCGTAGCATTGCTGCTGGGACTGGCACTGGAGCCGCCGTTCCGCAAGCTGAATCATATGATAGAGAAGAGTAAAGAGAAGACAGGATTAATGATCTGATGAAGATGAAAAAAATGACTTCGGAAAAGAAACATAAAATTACAACCATTGGCTTATGGCTGATCCTCATTCTGTGCACGGCGGTATTGTTCTCCCTGTGTCTCAGTGAGGGGATCGACTATGATGAAGCATACAGTTATCGCACCGCCCATGACAATACGATGATGGGAATCATTCGCGTGGTACTGGCGGCCCATGATACGGATGTGCCGGTATGGTATATGGGATTGCGGCTGTGGTCGTTTCTGGCAGGAGACGGCATTATTGCCTACAAAATGTTTGCATTGCTGGGAACGGTATTGTCCATGCTGCTGGGGCCTGTTGTGATCCGCAGGCAGTGGGGAGCGAAGACAGCAGCCCTTTATATGATCATGGTAAGCCTGACACCTGCAATGATGAAGATCAGTGTGAACAACAGAATGTATTCCTGGACGGTGTTTGGAGTTACCGTCTGCGGACTGACCGCTTATTTCCTGCGGGAGCGGCTGAACAGTAAGGCCCTGTGGACGATATTGTTTCTGACGACCTTCTGCGGTATTTTCAGTCATTACTTTACCGCGTTCAGTTACCTGTTTATCTACCTGTATCTGGTGGCGGTGATTTGGCAGCAGGACAGAAAACAGATCTGGAAGCCGTTTGTCTGTGGTGGTTCCGTTGTATTGCTTTTTGTGGCATGGCTGATAAAATCCGATTTCTTTCATCTGCTGGTTTCTGATGGAAACCCGACGAACCGGTCCAAATTCGGTATTTACGAATTTTTTGATTTCATTTTCGGAACCAGAGTGAAGTATGCGACCAAAATGGGAGAACTTCTTTTTGTACTGACACTGGTCTGCGCGATCCTCTTTTGGAAGCGGCTGGGGAGAAGAAACGGTGTTTTTGCGGTTCTGTGTACCTGTATTTTCCCAGTAAGCTATTTGATGGCGGCGCTGCTGGCATTACACGCGTCCCACTTTTTTACCTACCGCCATGTTATGCATAGCATGGGATTGTTCTGGCTGGGAATGGCTATCATTTTATCCAGGATCAATTTACAGGAATGGATCGCCTGTCTGTCCTTCACTGTGTGGATGGGAGTGTCGGCCTACGGAATCTCTTATCATGAAGAATATGGTACAATCTCATATCTGGAAGAGACGAAGGCATTTATAGCGGAGAATATGGAGCCGGGAGATGTTGTCGTCTACGATACGGATTCCCGCTTCGGACAGCTATTCGGATGCTATATGCCGGACCAGATCTTTTATACCATGGAAGAGGTGCCGGATCTGGAAGAACTGGTGGGGAAAAGAGTCTGGTATTTCCAGTGTTTCGGACATCTGCTGGAGGAATCGGATAAATATACCGTAACCTATGAAAATATGGGACATTATGGATTTCAGTATATGGATGGGAATACGGATTTTGATATTTTAAAGGTGAACATAACGGAGGAAACGGGAAATGATTAAATGGGTGGAAAGAGGAGTCCTGCTGGCAGCGATACTTTCCATGTTGTTTGTATGGCCGTATGGAGGAATCCGTGAAGATAAAAAGGACAGTTCCTTAAGTGAGGATTATGGATATACAGAGCCCCTGCAGGTGGGAGAATATGCTTCGCAGTATTTTGTTGCGGAGACAGATTTTCTGAAAACACTGGAAATCGCGGTGAACTATAATCAGGAGGAAGAACGGAACGGACTTCTGGGTCTGGAGATATGGAAAGAGGATCAGAAGATATATGAAGGTGTGATTCCTTATGATGCCATGGAATCGACAACATTTTTCCCTGCCGTCATCGAGACCCGGCTGAAAAGGGGCGCTGTATATGAATACCGGATCGTGAATCAAAGTATTTCCGAGAATCTGCCGCAGGTAGTATATACTACTACGGAAAAGGCGCATGTACCGGAAAATCAGCAACTGGTGGTACATGAAGCAACTGTGGACGGACAGGCATTGAACCGGTACACCTGGAGAGAGAAGCTGGATGCGGTCAGCGTATTGGAAATCAACAGTTTTATTGCAATAGTGGCTGCAATGATATATGCTGTGTTGGAACAATGGAAAAGAAAGGAAAAAAAGAACAATGAAGTGGGTTAAATTCAGAATAAAGACGGTAACGGAAGCGGAAGATATTATTATCAGCACCCTGTACGATCTCGGACTGGAAGGGGCACAGATCGAAGACAAGGTGCCCCTGACCGCCATGGAGAAGGAGCAGATGTTTGTAGATATCCTGCCGGACGGACCGGAGGATGACGGCATTGCCTATTTAAGTTTTTTTGTAGAGGAAAAAGAGGACGGCAGTCTGGAAGTGGCCGGGGAGAAGACCACGACCGAAGCTGTACTTGCGGATGTAAAGCGGGAACTGGAAGACTTACGCCAGTTTATGGATATCGGCGAGGCTTCTGTTGTGGTAGATGAGACGGAGGACATTGACTGGATCAACAACTGGAAACAGTATTTCCACCAGTTCTATATCGATGATATCCTGGTGATCCCTTCCTGGGAAAATATCAAACCGGAAGATACTGACAAGATGGTGCTTCATATCGATCCCGGTACGGCATTTGGCACCGGCATGCATGAGACCACACAGCTGTGTATCCGTCAGCTGCGTAAGTTCATCACTCCTGAGACAGAGCTTTTGGATGTCGGCACCGGCAGCGGTATTCTGGCAATTTTATCCCTCATGTTCGGGGCAAAACATGCCGTGGGAACCGATCTGGATATCTGTGCTGTGGAAGCTGTGGCACAGAACTGCGAAGTGAATGGAATCGATCCGGCACAGTTTGACATGATGATCGGCAATATCATTACAGACAAAGAAGTGCAGGACAAGGTAGGCTATGAGTGTTATGATATCGTGGTGGCTAATATTCTGGCAGATGTACTGGTACCGTTGACTCCTGTCATCGTACATCAGCTGAAGAAGGGCGGTATCTACATCACCTCTGGCATCATTGATGACAAGGAGCAGACCGTGGTGGAGGCTGTGAAGGCCGCTGGATTGGAAGTACTGGAAGTGACCTACCAGGGAGAATGGGTCAGCGTTACCGCAAGAAAGAATTAAGTGCTTAAAATAGGAGTTTCTATGTATCAGTTTTTTGTAGAACCGGAACAGATCGACGTGGCAGCGAAGAGCGTTATCATCCGGGGAACCGATGTGAATCATATCAAAAATGTACTGCGGATGCGCCCCGGCGAAGAAGTGGCTGTCAGCAATGGAATCGACGGGAAGGAATATCGCTGTGGGATCCTTGCACTGGAAGAGGACTGTGTCCGTCTGGAGCTTCGTTTTATCAAGGAAGACGGAGTAGAGCTTCCGGCGAAGATCTACCTGTTCCAGGGACTGCCCAAGGCGGACAAGATGGAGCTCATCATCCAGAAGGCCGTGGAACTGGGAGCCTTTCAGGTGATCCCGGTGTCCATGAAGCGCTGCGTGGTCAAGCTGGATGAGAAAAAAGCGGATGCAAAAATCAAACGCTGGCAGGGAATTGCGGAGGCAGCAGCCAAGCAGAGTAAGCGTGGCGTGATCCCCACGGTGGCACCGGTTATGAGTTATGTGCAGGCGGTGAAAACGGCTTCTGAAATGGATCTGAAACTGGTGCCCTACGAGCTGGCGGAAGGAATGCCACAGACGAAACAGCTCATCGAAAGCGCAAGACCCGGACAGCAGATCGCTATTTTCATCGGCCCGGAGGGCGGATTTGATCCGGAGGAGATAAGACTTGCCACGGAGGCGGGAATTCAACCGATCACTTTGGGAAAACGGATCCTGCGGACGGAGACGGCCGGATTTACGACTATCGCATGGCTGATGTATCAGTTGGAAAATTAGACAGCGGACGGCACGGATCGCCTGCCTGCGGCATATTTTAATCATAAGAAGAATATAGTAATTATTCAGAGCAAAAGGAAAGCCCGGAAGAGTCGATTTGGCGAATAGGGCGCTGAATAGTTACTGAAGAGATAGATAGCAAGGAGAAGAAGAGAATGGAAGTCTATATGGACAATTCCGCTACCACAAGGACATTCCCGGAAGTGGCAGAGTTGATGACGAAGATCATGTGTGAAGATTACGGTAATCCCTCCAGCCTGCATATGAAGGGAGTGGAGGCAGAGAAATACCTCCGCTATGCCAAGGAGACTCTGGCAAGGATTCTGAAGGTGGAGGAGAGGGAACTGTTATTTACCTCCGGAGGAACGGAATCGGACAATATGGCACTGATCGGCTGTGCACTGGCGAACTGCCGCAGAGGTAATCACCTGATCACGACACAGGTGGAACATCCCGCAATCTTACAGACGATGCGCTATCTGGAAAGCCAGGGATACCGTGTCACGTATCTGCCGGTGGATCCCTGCGGACGTATCCGGCTGGAAGACTTACGCAGAGCCATGACACCGGAGACCATTCTGGTATCTATCATGCACACGAATAACGAGATCGGAGCCCTGCAGCCCATTGAGGAAGCCGGAGCTCTGATCAAACAGATGAACCCGGATACGCTGTTCCATGTGGATGCGGTACAGGGATTCGGAAAATCCCGGATCTATCCCAAGAAGATGCACATTGATCTGCTGTCCGTCAGTGGACACAAGATCCACGGACCGAAGGGCGTCGGACTGCTGTATGTAGGGGAACGGGTGAAGATCCAGCCCATCGTATTCGGTGGCGGACAGCAGCAGAACCTCCGCTCCGGTACCGAGAATGTGCCCGGTATTGCGGGACTTGCAAAAGCAGCGGAAATGCTCTATAGTCATTTTGATGAGGATCATGCCAGACTCTGCGCCTGCAAGAGACGATTCATTGAAGGTGTGGAAAGACTGGATCAGGTGAAGGTCAACGGACTTTTGCCGGATGCTCCTTACGGAGAGGGTACGGCGGCGCATATCGTCAGTGTATCCTTTGCGGGAGTCCGGAGTGAAGTACTCCTGCATGCACTGGAGGACAAGGGAATCTATGTTTCTGCAGGAAGCGCCTGCTCTGCACACAAGCCGCAGCCTTCTGCTACACTGAAAGCCATCGGCATCGATAAATCCCTGCTGGATTCCACCATACGTTTCAGTTTTTCCGTATTTACCACGGAAGAAGAGATTGACGTATGTCTCCAGGCATTGTACAATATAGTACCTATGTTACGCAGATACAGTCGCAGATAAGCGATTTGAGAAACACTCAGAAAGGAAACGAACGTGTTTACATCATTTTTGATAAAATATGCCGAGATCGGCATTAAGGGAAAGAACCGTTATCTGTTCGAAGATGCTCTGGTACGCCAGATCAAATACGCACTGAAAAAATGTGAAGGAGAATTCCTGGTGCACAAGACGCAGGGACGTATCTTCGTGGATGCAGAGTCGGAATTCGACTATGATGAAGTGGTAGCGCACCTGCAGAGAGTCTTCGGCATTTCCGGGATCTGTCCGGTGGTGCACGTACAGGATGAGGGCTTCGAGAAGCTGTGTGAGACCGTGATCGATTACATTGCAAAGGTATATCCGGATTGCAATCAGACGTTCAAGGTGGCAGCGAGACGTGCCCGGAAAAATTACCCCAAGGATTCCATGACTATCAACATGGATATGGGAGAAGCTATCCTGAAGGCTTATCCCAATATGAAGGTGGATGTACATCATCCCGATATCATGCTGAACATTGAGATCCGTGAAGAAATCTATATCTATTCCGTGATCCTGCCCGGTCCCGGTGGAATGCCCGTAGGTACCGGCGGCAAGGGAATGCTGCTTCTCTCCGGAGGTATTGATTCTCCCGTGGCCGGTTATATGATCGCCAAGAGAGGCGTCAAGATCGATGCGGTATATTTCCATGCACCGCCTTACACCAGTGAGCGTGCGAAGCAGAAAGTAGTGGATCTGGCGAAGATCGTTGCCCGTTACACCGGACCGATCTATCTGCATGTGATCAATTTTACCGATATTCAGTTATATATTTATGAGAAATGTCCTCATGAGGAACTGACCATTATCATGCGCCGTTATATGATGCGGATTGCGGAACAGATCGCGAAAGAGACTGAGTGCCTGGGCCTGATCACCGGTGAGAGCATTGGCCAGGTGGCATCTCAGACCATGAATTCCCTGATCGCCACCAATGAAGTCTGCGAGCTGCCGGTCTATCGTCCGCTGATCGGTTTTGACAAGCAGGAGATCGTGGAAGTATCCGAGAAGATCGGAACCTATGAGACTTCCATTCTTCCTTATGAAGACTGCTGTACCATTTTCGTGGCAAAGCATCCTGTGACGAAACCCAACGTGAAGGTGATCCGCAGACATGAACACAATCTGGATGAGAAGATCGATGAACTGGTGAAGACCGCACTGGAGACCAAAGAACTGATCATTGCGGAAGCATAAGTGCGAATGCAGAGTAACTATTCAGAACCGGGGAAACAGAGGTACTGAATAGTTACTTTTTTGGAATGGCATATAAAAAACACCTCAAGAGGATTGCGTCTCTCAAGGTGTTCTCTGTTTTACTATGTATTCGGACTTCCGAATCGGTAACTTATACCAGATAAGGCTTTAATACTTCCAGAACCTCATCAGCGCCATCCTCTGCATGGATGTTCAGGTCGATAGGCTTGGAAAGATCCAGACTGAAGATACCCATGATGGACTTTGCATCAATTACGTATCTGCCGGATACAAGATCGAAATCATAATCGAACTTAGTAATATCGTTTACGAAAGATTTTACCTTATCAATAGAATTTAAAGAAATCTGAACTGTCTTCATGTTGACTACCTCCTTAATGTGTGTCATACCTTCTGACTTCATATTAATGGCTGAACGACCAAAAGTCAAGACGAAAACAATACAAAAAAAGTGAGGAATCCTATGAAAAGTGTAGCATTACACAACCTTGGATGTAAGGTTAATTCCTATGAAATAGAAGTAATGCAACAAATGTTACAAGAAAAAGGTTATACTATTGTACCATTTGATGAAACCGCAGATATTTATATTGTAAATACCTGCACAGTTACCAATATTGCAGACCGGAAAAGCAGACAGATGCTTCATCGTGCGAAGCAGAAAAATCCGGCGGCACTGGTGGTGGCTGTGGGATGCTACGTGCAGACCGGAAGGGAAGATGTGGAGCAGGATCCCTGCATCGATCTGGCGATCGGCAACAACCGCAAGAAGGACCTGGCGTCCATTCTGGAGGAATATTTGCAGGATCTGGAACAGGAAGATGCGGTGGCGGAGAATGCAGAAAATGCCGGGCATGGTGTGGACAAGACTCTGCATGACACTACTGTTATAGACATTAACCATACTGCAGAATACGAAGAAATGACTCTGAAACAGACGGCGGAGCACACTCGTGCCTATATTAAAATTCAGGACGGATGCAATCAGTTCTGCTCTTACTGCGTTATCCCCTATGCCAGAGGCAGAGTCCGCAGCCGCAGGGCGGAAGATATCATCCGGGAGATCACCGGCATGGCACAGAACGGATACCGGGAGATCGTACTGACAGGTATCCATATCAGTTCCTACGGCATTGATTTCGACGAGGAAGCCTGGAAGCGGGGAGAAAGTGTCTCCGTATTAAAAGAAGACGAGGAAAGAAGAGATTATTCCGGCAGCAGTAAGCTGATCGATCTGCTGGAACGGATTCATGATATTGAAGGTATTGAGCGGATCCGCATCGGTTCCCTGGAACCCCGCATCGTCACAGAGGAGACCGCAGCAAGAATGGCGGCACTGCCGAAGCTGTGTCCCCATTTTCATCTGTCCTTACAGAGCGGCTGTGATGCGACACTGCGCCGTATGAATCGTAAGTACACTTCCGAAGAATATGCGGAAAGCGTAGCACTGCTCCGCAAGGTGTTTGATCATCCTGCCATCACCACAGATGTCATTGTGGGTTTCCCGGGGGAGACTGAGGAAGAGTTTGCGCAGACAAAGGAATTTTTAGACCGGATTCAATTCTTCGAGATGCATATTTTCAAGTATTCCAAACGGGCAGGCACCAGAGCGGCCGTGATGTCTCATCAGGTGCCGGATCCCGTGAAGACCACCAGAAGTGCGGAACTTCTGGCTATGGAGAAGGAACAGTCGAAGCAGTTCCGGACCCACTATGTGGGACGGGAGGCGGAGGTGCTTCTGGAGGAGACCAAGGAGATCGGCGGAACGGAATACCTGCTGGGACATACAAGAGATTATGTCAAACTGGCTGTCTCTGTGAAGGAAAATAAAAAAAATGTTGCAAATACCGTGATATGCGGCAGGGTACAGGGGTTTTTGACGGATGAAATCCTATTACTATCACCCCTTGAATTTTCAAAGTAAATGCGGTAATATAAGGCATAACGGAAAGATTTGCCCTATGGCAGAAAAAGAGGATCGTATGCAGGACTTAGGAAATACACAATACTTCAAGGTAGAGACAGAACCTGAGACCGGCGTAAAGCTGGTGCTCTCTACCGTATATGAGGCACTGACAGAGAAGGGATATAACCCTGTGAATCAGATCGTTGGTTATATTATGAGTGGAGACCCCACTTATATTACCAGCCATAAGAATGCCCGCAGCCTGATCATGAAGGTGGAGCGGGATGAATTGGTAGAAGAACTGCTCACGGAGTATATCAGGACCAAACACTGGAAATAATCACAACTATCAGGAGGACCCACATGCGTATCATGGGTTTGGATTTCGGCTCACGTACCGTGGGCGTGGCGATCAGTGACAGTCTGCTCTTAACAGCGCAGGGTGTGGAGATCATTCGCCGCAAAGAAGAGAATAAATTACGACAGACGCTGGCCCGGATCGAGGAACTGATCGTCGAGAATGAAGTGGAAGAGATCGTACTGGGACTTCCCAAGAACATGAACGATACCGAAGGTGTCCGCGTGGAACTGACCAAAGAGTTCAAGGACAAGCTGGAGCGCAGGACCGGTCTCCCGGTATATTTCTGGGATGAGAGACTGACGACTGTGGCAGCGGACAAAGCCATGATGGAAGCGGGAATCCGCCGTGAGAACCGTAAGGATTACGTGGATATGATCGCAGCTACTCTGATCCTGCAGGGCTATCTGGATCGCAGGAACAATGAGAAGAAAAAGGAAACAGAATGAGTAAATTGGAAAAGATCACATTTCGCCCCGAAGGCGAAGAACCTGTAGAATTTTATGTACTGGAACAGACCAGGATCGGAGGACACAATTACATCCTGGTGACTGATGTGGAAGAGGGCGATGGAGATGCCCTGATCCTGAAGGATATGTCTCAGGATGGTGAAGAAGAGAGCATTTATGATGTAGTCTCCGATGATGAAGAACTGGAAGCGGTATCCGGAGTATTTGCGGATATGTTAGAGGACGTTGATTTAATTTAGATCATATTGGGGCAGGTCATTAAGCCATAAAATCACTCCCGTGCAAGCACGTTGTGTTTTCAGGCTTATGACCTTGATATATGATAAATACAGGCAGTTCTGCGAGAAGGACGGTCTTATATTTATATATGATTTGTATGATTGGCAGAGAGGGATATTGGAGGCTTTGCCGATTTCGACATATAATGGATTTTATGCCAAAAGTGACAGGGAATACACGAAGGGCATGAGAAAAAACCGTTATTTTGATGAAATCGTAAGATCTGGGATATCTGATTTTCACGGGAGTTTTCGAGAAGAGAGCCGTGAAAACGGGAGGTAAATCACAGGTCTTTCTTTGCAGAGCATAACAATCCATTCTAACGCCTGGATACATACACTAAGAACAGTTGTATAGACGTATAGAATTTGGAGGTAATTTCGTTGAAAAAGAAAAAAGAGAATAGTAACGCTTCAGGCCTGAAGATCATTCCTTTGGGCGGTCTGGAGCAGATCGGTATGAACATTACTGCCTTCCAGTATGAGGACAGTATTATTGTGGTGGACTGTGGTCTGTCTTTCCCTGCAGATGATATGCTGGGAATCGATCTGGTCATCCCGGATGTGACTTATCTGAAGGACAATATCGACAAGGTAAAGGGTTTTGTCATCACCCACGGACATGAGGATCATATCGGAGCACTGCCTTATGTGCTGCGGGATATTAATGTTCCCATCTACGCTACCCGCCTGACCATGGGTATTATCGAGAACAAGCTGACCGAGCACAATCTCATGAAGAAGACCAAGCGTAAAGTAGTGAAGTTCGGTCAGTCCATCAATCTGGGCGATTTCCGTGTGGAATTCATCAAGACGAATCACAGTATCGTAGATGCCGCAGCACTGGCCATTTATTCCCCTGCCGGTATTGTGGTGCACACCGGAGACTTTAAGGTAGACTACACACCGGTATATGGAGATGCCATTGATTTGCAGCGTTTTGCAGAAATCGGCAAAAAGGGTGTACTGGCACTGATGTGCGACTCCACCAATGCAGAGCGTCCCGGCTTTACCCCTTCTGAGAAAACAGTGGGTAAGACCTTTGATACTTTATTTGAAGAACATAAGAACACCAGAATTTTCGTGGCAACTTTCGCATCCAACGTGGATCGTGTACAGCAGATCATCAATACGGCATACAAATTTGGCCGTAAAGTGGCTGTGGAAGGCCGCAGTATGGTAAATATCCTGGATACCGCCATCAAGCTGGAGTGCATCAATATTCCCGAGAATACACTGGTGGATCTGGATCAGATGAAGAATTATCCCGATGAGCAGCAGGTGATCATCACCACCGGAAGCCAGGGCGAAAGTATGGCAGCCCTGTCCCGTATGGCCAACAATATGCACCGTAAGATCACGATCGGTGCGGGGGATACCGTAATCTTCTCCTCCAACCCCATCCCGGGCAATGAAAAGTCCGTCACCAAGATCATCAACGAGCTGCTCCGCAAAGGCGCAGATGTTATTTTCCAGGATGCTCATGTATCCGGACATGCCTGCCAGGAAGAGATCAAGCTGATCTATACCCTGATCCATCCGAAGTACGCAGTACCCGTGCATGGTGAATACAAGCATCTGAAGGCACAGGCCAAGATTGCAGAAAGTCTGGGCATCAGTAAGGACAATATCTTCATCCTGTCCTCCGGAGATGTATTGGAAGTCAGCGAGGAACAGGCCAAGGTCAACGGCAGAGTACCCGTAGGAGCTATTCTGGTCGACGGTCTGGGTGTCGGTGATGTCGGAAATGTAGTATTGAGAGATAGACAGCATCTGGCAGAAGATGGTATTATGATCGTGGTCATGAGTCTGGACAAGGCCAGTGGAGAACTGGTAGCAGGTCCCGACATTGTATCCAGAGGTTTTGTATATGTGAAGGAATCCGATGAACTTATCGAGGAAGCCAGACGCACCGTGGATGATGCGCTGCAGGCATGTCTGGATAAAGGAATTACGGACTGGGGTAAACTGAAGACCACCACCAAGGATGTCCTCAGCGATTATGTATGGAAGAAGACCAAGAGACGTCCCATGATCCTTCCAATCATTATGGAAGTGTAATAGCAGCGATTGCTGGAAAGGTCGTAAGCAGATGAAGATTACATCGGACGAAAATGTAAATCAGGCTGTAGAGCAGATGGTACAGGCGATTCGTAATACCGACGCTTATCTGGAATATCAGAAGCAGCTGGCCCGCGTGAAGGAACAATCGGAACTTAAGAGACAGATCGATGAATTCCGGACCAGAAATTTTGAATTGCAGACCAGCAAGGACACCAACTTTGATAAGCTGGATCAGTTTACCAGAGAAAACGAAGCTTTCCGGGAGAATCCACTGGTGTCGGATTTTCTGGCGGCGGAGCTGGCATTTTGCCGTATGATGCAGGAGATCGGACTTTACGTTACCGATCAGATGCATTTTGAGTGAGCAAAAGGAAAGTCTCGAAGAGACGATTTTGCGAATGTATGGATCGAAATGCGGATTACTTGGATAAGAAAGGACAGAACACATGAAGGCAGCAAATTTGGCAGGTGCCGTATTGGGCGCTATCTTAAAAGTGGCATTTGCAGTGATCGTGGTATATCTGGTGTACACCGGAGCGTCTACATGCTACGACTATGGTTATCGTATTTTTACGGAGCCTGCGATCTCCAGCGGAGAAGGCCGCAAGATCACCGTGACCCTGACTTCAGACATGTCTGCGACAGAAATTGGTAATACGTTGCAGGAAAAAGGTCTGGTAAGAGATGGCAGACTGTTTGCATTACAGTATCTGCTATCCGAGTATAAAAAGGACTGGAAGCCCGGAACCTACGAATTGAGTACAGCCATGACCGCAGAAGAGATGATGGAAGTCATGGCCGGACAGACGGAAAGCACAACGGAAGAGACAGTGGAGACTATAGACAACGGCAGTGCGATTACCGGTGAGACACAGGATACCACTGCAGTTGCACAGTAAAGTGTGAAATGAGGGACAGTATGATCATAGACGAGAGAATGTCCGCGTTTATCGATTCCCTGGACAGCGGGAATCCGGCGTGGCTGAATGAGATTGAAAAATTCGCTCTGGAGACACAGGTTCCCATCATACGCAGATCCATGCAAAGTCTGCTGAAATTTCTGCTGAAATTTACAAAGCCGAAGAGCATCCTGGAAGTCGGGACTGCTATCGGCTTTTCTGCGTTACTGATGAGTGAATATGCACCGGAGGATTGTCATATCACGACGATCGAAAAATATGAGAAAAGAATTCCTATTGCAAAGGAGAACTTCCGTAAGGCAGGCAGGGAAGACCGGATCACTCTGCTGGAGGGTGATGCTACGGAGATCCTGCGGGAACTGGAAGGCACCTATGATGTGATCTTTATGGATGCGGCGAAGGGACAGTACATTCATTTCCTGCCGGATATCTTACGCCTGTTGCCCCCTGGCGGACTGTTGATCTCCGACAACGTATTACAGGACGGTGATATCATAGAATCCCGTTTTGCCGTAACCAGAAGGAACCGGACCATTCATGCAAGGATGCGGGAATATCTGTATGAATTGAAACATCATCCGGAACTGGAGACGGTGATCCTGCCGGTAGGTGATGGAGTGACACTGAGTACGAAGAAAGAGGAAAGCACGGTTACTCAAAATAAATAACATAATAATACGGGTATTCCCAGGTCTGGTAAGCCAGTCCGGACTCTGACAGATTCTGCAGGAATTCATTGTTCTTTTTGTATACCACATAGACGGAAGAAGGACTGATCTCCGTGGAATAGTCGGTGAGAAAATGATAAGTGTGTATACCGTCGGTAAAGGTTTCTTCATCCTGAGTATCATAAGGAGATGCGGGATAATAAAAGAAGAAAAACTCCTTCATGTTGACCAGATCCACATAGAGATCCGCATAATCCAGGTTGAGATTCACATCATCCACACACTCCCGGAAGGAGATGGAATACAGATAATTCGGGCAGACGTCGGTCATGGTATAGACCCGGAAATAAAAGCTGCAGAAAGAGATGCACCATAAGAGATAACCGGCGGACAAAAGGAGCATAAAGCCTGTGTGATAAGAGGACAGGAAACGGCAGCAAAGGAAAAGTCCTTTTATCAGGAAGAAGAGATAACTGATAAAGAAACTGTTAGCCCGGTAGACATAGCCGGATCCGGACAGACCAATGGTGATGAGACCGCTGAGAAAGAACAGCAGATAGATGCTGTCGGCCTGAAAAGTCCGCTTGTACAGAGAGACAAGAAAACTGTAAACTGCACCGATAAATCCCAGAACAATAAAAGGAATGGATAAGGGATAAAGCGTGTAAAATTTAGGTACGGCATCTAAACGGTAGGAACCACATGTCAAGGTAATCTTTATGATATCTTTTATATTTTCCCAGAAAGAAGTGACTCCCACATCGGACATGCGCTCGGAGGCGATGGGAGATATGGTAAGCCCCAGAAAATGAATGGTTTCCCAGTGGAATAACAGGGAGCATACAAATAATATTACGGGCAGAGCTGTAATACATACACATGCAGCCCAGAGCAGAACCCGGCGGAAGGATATTTCTTTCGTGTATAGCAGATACAGGGAAATGCAGATCAGAAAAATAGGGATCAGGAAGTAACTCAGTGCATACGAATACATCGTGATACCAAAAAAGACTCCGGATAATATAAGGTTCCGAAGGGTCTTAGTCTGTGTGAAACGGATGAAAAACAGCAATGCTACAGCTGAGCAGCACAACATAAGATTACAGTCCAGGGCAAAACGGGCGGACATGATATAATAGGGGCAGACTGCCAACAGGAAAGCAGCAGCAATACTCCATTTTTGATCATCGAACACCAGACGGATACTTTTGGTCCCGACAAAAAACAGCAACAGGCTTGCAAGGACGGCGGGAATTTTGAGAAGCGTAAGAGACAGGCTGCCCTGTCCGACTGTCCGGATCAGCAGAGCCAGTAAGTAGGTATAAAGAGGACTCTGACCACCATAAAAATTCTGAGGGTAAAAAGGGCGTACATTGAGATACCGGTCGGTTCCGTAATGAGCCAGACACCAGGCATTATAACCCAGTCCTGCTTCATCGATATGAAGAACGTCAGGCAGGCTTTCCAGACGATAAACGCGCAGGAAGACCGCAATGAGAAACAACAGCAGGATGGCTGCGGAATACCAGTATTTTTTCACCAGAGATTTCAGATCCTTCATTTGTGGATACCTCGCAATCAATCAAAATAAAATAAGTAATACGGTGAAAATTCTACCGTATGGCAGGAAAGTCCGGAATCGTTCAGATAAGAAATAAATTCCTGATTTTCTTTGCGGACAATGTAGGCTGCGGAAGGAGAGAGCGGAGTGGAAGCATTCAGTATATAATGCTTGGGGATTTCACCGTCTTCTTCCCGGGCGGACAGGGGAACGCGCTCATAAGGAGAAATAGGATAATAAAAATACAAAAACTCCTCTACATCAACGCAGTCCGCATAGATTTCTTTATCCCCGAGATTTTCGTCAATATAGGTGACAATGTCGGAAATATCGGCAAAATAGAAGGAATTTGCATAGGTATGCAGATCCAGCACGGAATATATAGTGTAATAGTAACGCATAAACGAAGCAATCCACAGCACATAGCCATAAGCCAGAATGCTCAGAAATGCTTTCCGGTAAACGGTAAGAAAATCGCAACATGCCCGGATACCACGGAGAAAAAAGAACAGATAACAGATATAGATGCTGTTGGCACGATATAGATGATCTGTAGGTGTCAGAGCAACCACAAAGGAGCAGCTGATGAAATAGAACAGATATACTGTGCCGGAATGAAAACAGCGTGTCCGGAAGGAATTTCCGAAGTCATAAACGGAACATAACATTCCCAACAGGATAAAAGGGATGGAAACCGGGTATAAGGTATAGAATTTATCCACGGAATCCATAGGATAAATACTGTATGTCAGAGTGATCTTAAGATTGTTCCACAGATTTGCACCCAATGAGGAAAAAGAAATTTCATCCATGCGGTTGCCGGAAATAGGAGAAATTGTAAAGCCGAGAAAATGAATTGGCTCTGCATGGAAGAGAAGTGTGTAGGCAAAAAGGATCACAGGCAATGCCGTAATGCAGACACTGACCGCCCACAACAGTATTCTGGGAAACGTGATTTTTTTATGGTAAAGCATGTAAAGAGAGATCAGAACCAGAAAAATAGGTATGATCAGATAACTCAATGCATAAGAGTACAAGCTGATACCGAAGCAGACTCCGGACAGAAGTAAAGTATGCAGTTTTCCTGTTTTCAGATACAAAAGCAGTACAAGAACAGAACAGGAAATGCAGCACAACATCAGATTGCAGTCCAGGGCATAACGTCCGGACATCACAAAATACGGGCAGAAACACAGAAAAAGAGCAGCAGCGAGGGTGATTTTTTTATTATCAAAGATAAGGGACATGCTCCTGGTGCCGGTGATCCACAGAAGAAGACTGGCAAAGGCAGCAGGAAATCTTACCAGAAAAACGGACAGATTCCCCTTCCCGAAAAACTTGATCAGCAATACGACAAGGTAAGTATAGAGAGGGCTTTGGCCACCGTAAAAATTCTGCGGATAGAAAGGCAGCACATTGAGATAACGATCGGTACCGTAATTGGCCAGACACCAGGAGTTATATCCAAGAGCGGCTTCGTCTATATGTAAAACATCCGGTAAAACGGTCAGTTTATAGAATCTTAAAAATACTGTGACACAAAACAGAAAAAGTAATGTGATCTGATACCAGTTTTGTTTGCATAAATTCTTCATCTCGTGTATCCTTATATATTATGATGTCGGGGTCAAAAGAAAAAGAAAATCAACAAGGCAGAGGTCATAGGAAAAGGTCTGCTGACGGTGCTGCTCATTGCACTGGAATTAGCCATCTGGCCGGGATACCTGGTGTATAATAACTATATGAGCAGCTCTTACAGTGAATACAGTGTGTATAGTGAGCCCATCACGGAACGGACGGAGATCACACAGTATTTTAAGCCGCTGTATTCCAGATTGGATCAGATAGAATTTGCGCTGGGATTTGAGCAGGAAGCGGTGACAGATCAGGTATTGCATTTTGTACTATATGATGAAAAGAATACAGAGCTGATGTCACAGGATTTTCCTCTCGGAAGTATGAGTGCGGATCATTTCTACGCACTTCCCCTGGGGGTGTCACTTTCCGGAAAACAGACATATCATTGGACGCTTACAATACCGGAAGCCGCAGAATGCAATATCCGGTTTATGTATGCGGAACATGGAAACGGTGTGGCCCCGGAGAATATACGTCTTGAAAGGAACGGCGGGTTGTTTGCTGCGGAAGATGCACAGGCTACAACCAGATATTATTATAAGATACATCCGGATAAAGTGATCATAATAGGTGGTTACTGGCTGGGAAATGCTTTGATTTATCTCATTCTTTTGGAAACTATGAATAAAGCGTTCAAATATTGGAGAAATAAGAAGGGTACAGCAGATGAAACAGTTGCTTAAGGAAAACAGTAAATGGAAAAACGTTGGATGGTTTTTCCGGATCTTATTCATGATATTTGCGTTGACACCGGGCTGTCTGACAACATTGAGTGACGGATTGGACGGTCTGCATGTGGAAATGGTTTTTCTGACCATGGGTGTGGGAGCAGTATGCTGGATCACGAAGGACGAATCTCTGAGAAAAAACAGATGGCTGCATGTTTTGTGTGCCTTTTTTGCATTTACTACAGTAATGGGGACAAGCTATCATGAGCAGGGCAGCTGGAACTATGTGTTTGGAAACTTTGCTCAGTTCCTGTTGGCACTGGTGGTGATGGCCGGTTATTACAACCTGTATGAGAGTCTCATTGCGTTGGGAGCCTATGTGTCGAAACATTGGGAAGGAGTGCGCAGGAGAGAAATAAAGGGGAAAATAGAGAATTTTATTTTCGAAGCCCATCCCTTCTGGAGTACTTTTGCCATAGCAATGCTGTGTGCGCTGCCCTATATGATAAGTTTTTTCCCGGGACCGATTCAGGCGGATGCATTTGAACAGGTGTGGAAGTACATGGGAATTATTGAAAACAGCAATAAACACCCGGTGGTATCCACAGCAATCATGGGAAGATGCCTGGCTTTCGGAAGAGTGGTACTGGGATCCGACAATCTTGGAATTTTTACCTATACTTTGATACAGTCCCTATTGCAGGCAGTTGGAATCTCATATCTCGTCTACGTTATGAAAAAAATGAAAGCTCCGGTCTGGATCCGTTGGTTCGGACTTCTGTTTCTTACTGTGTTTCCGCTATTTCCCATGTGGGGATTTACTATGGTGAAGGATGCACAGTACTATATCAGCCTGTTGTATTTTGGAGTGTCATTTGCGGATATCCTGGTAGATGGAACGGAAAAGAAAAAATGGTGGAAACAGATCGTATTCCTCTATTCTTCCTACGGTATGATCCTCTGCAGAAAAGAAGGCAGATATCTTTTGGTGGGGGCGCTGATCTGTCTGTTTTTCTATCATAAAAAGCAGTGGAAATTATACCTGTTTACAGCAGTAACCGGTTTTATGATCCTGTTCTATATAGAGCAGATATATATGCCGGCACATGATATTGAAGAGGGAAGACTGGCGGAAGGACTATCGGCCCCTATTCAACAGACGGCAAGATACCAGAGGGATCACGGAGCAGAGGTCACGGAGGAAGAACGGGCGATTCTGTCGGAATTGTTTGATGACTATGATCAGATGGGAACGGCACATTATTCACCGGAGATATCCGATGCGGCCAAAAACCAGATGATATCCCATCCCACGAAGGAACAACTGAAGAATTATTTTAAAGTCTGGTTTGCACAGTTCTGCAAGCATCCGGATACTTATTTCCAGGCATTTTTTAACCAGACTTACGGATATTTTTATACGGACCGGAAGGACAGACTGGGAACGCCGATCATAGAGACTACGGTTGGCAGAGAGCAGCTTTCGATGGAAGAGTTCTATATGGAAATAGGATTTCCTCCACAGCTGAAAGGCATGAGAGAATTTCTGATCGGAATGATACATTTTGTAACACAATTTCCGCTGATCTCCCTGTTGTATAATGCGGGATTTCACGGATACTTGCTGCTGGGATATGTGGTGTATCTGTTGGGATCGAAAAAGGGAAAGCGGATTTTGCTGATAGTACCCACACTGCTGGTGTTTGCGGTATGCATTCTTTCCCCGGTCAACGGAGAACTGCGCTATATGCTGCCGGTGATGATAATGCTTCCGCTAAATCTGACATGGTGTGCTTATCAGGAAAGAGAATCTGTTGCAGAAAAAGAGGAGAAATAAAATGACATATAAAAAACCGGAACTTTTAATCCCGGCCAGCAGCCTGGAAGTATTAAAAACGGCTGTTATTTTTGGCGCGGATGCTGTTTATATCGGCGGAGAAGCTTTTGGACTGCGGGCCAAGGCAAAAAATTTCAGCAGTGAAGAAATGGCGGAAGGAGTTGCATTCGCCCATGCACATGGAGTGAAGGTTTATGTGACGGCCAATATTCTGGCGCACAATTATGATCTCGAGGGAGCCAGAAAATATTTTGCCGAGCTGCGGGATATGAAGCCGGAGCAGCCGGATGCGCTGATCATTTCCGATCCGGGAATGTTCATGATCGCCAAAGAAGTCTGGCCCCAGGTGGAAGTGCATATTTCCACGCAGGCCAACAATACCAACTATGAGACATATCTGTTCTGGTGGAAGCTGGGAGCCAAAAGAGTGGTGTCTGCCAGAGAACTGTCACTGGTAGAGATCAAGGGAATCCGGGAGAAGATTCCTGCGGAAATGGAGATTGAGAGTTTTGTCCACGGGGCAATGTGTATCTCTTATTCTGGCAGATGTCTGCTGAGCAATTTCTTTACAGGAAGAGATGCCAACAGAGGTGCCTGCACACATCCCTGCCGCTGGAAATATGCGGTGGTGGAGGAGACCCGTCCCGGAGAATATCTGCCGGTCTACGAGAATGAGCGGGGGACATATATTTTCAACTCCAAGGATCTGTGCATGATCGAACATATTCCGGAGCTGGTGGAGGCAGGAATCGACAGTCTCAAGATCGAGGGGCGTATGAAGACCGCATTGTATGTGGCAACGGTAGCCAGAACCTACCGGAAGGCCATTGATGATTATTTTGCCGATCCGGAGCTGTACGAGAAAAATATGGACTGGTACAAGGCAGAGATCTCCAAGTGCACCTATCGTCAGTTTACGACGGGGTTCTATTTCGGCAAGCCGGATGAAAATACGCAGATCTATGATAATAACACTTACGTGAACGAATATATTTATCTGGGAATTGTGGAGGCAGTAAAGGATTCTCTGTGCCGGATCGAGCAGCGGAACAAATTCTGCGTGGGCGATTCCATAGAAATCATGAAGCCTGACGGCACCAATGTGCCGGTCACGGTGGAAGCTATGTACACCGAGGAGGGAGAAAGTGTGGACAGTGCACCCCATCCCAAGCAGGTGCTGTGGATAAAGTTATCCATGCCGCCGCAGGAATTTGATTTGCTGCGTCAGAAAAATGCTGATTGAGAAAGAGTGACCGGAGGTAACGCCTTATGAAAAGGGAAGGCAGAATTCATAAAGGAGTGTCCATAGGTGCCTATAGTATTCTCATCGCTTTTATGCTGTTGCTGTTGTGGACAGTACTCAGGTATCCGGGGAATCATCTGATCCCATGGCAGATGGCTCTGGGGGTGGCGGCTGCTACAGTGTTGCTGCTGGCGGCCGGTGCGGCATGGAATAAAATATATACGGTGACAGGCCGGAGAAATTCGCTGTATGCCGTAGCGCTGGTATTGTTTGGGGTGCTGCTTTATGTGGTTTCATTGAGCCGTCAGGGGAATGAGAATACTCTGCTGGATTACACCTATGTCTATCGGGATGCCCTGAATCTGGCGAACGGGAGAGAACTGGAAGACACCAATTATTTTTTGACCTATTCGAATAATCTGAAGCCGATGCTTTTGCTTTCCGTTCTGTTTCGGATGGCATTGCTGATGGATGTGTCCCCGTTTTATTTTGTTTTGCTGCGGAATGTAATTCTGGTGATGCTGGTGGCATGTGCCTGTGGTTATCTTGCGGAACGGAATGGGGATACTTGCTGGAGATTTCCGATCCTGCTTGCCTTTGTATTTCTGCTTCCGATGTGGGAGATGACTGCCGTGTTTTATACGGATTCCATGAGCTTCGGTATGGGAATCCTGGGACTGGCTTTCCTGAAATTGGCGGCAGCATCCAGCGGGAAGCGCCGGCAGACCCTGTGGGCGCTGCTTGCGGCCGGTATGGCAGTACTGGCAGGCACATGGAAGATCACAGTGATCATACCGCTGATCGCATGCGCTGTGATCCTCTTGTGGCAGAGAGTGTCGGTGGACCGTCGAGTGACATTGCTGTTTGGAGGTTTTGTCGTGATTCTGGGAGTGGCTCTGCAGCTCTGGGCCAATTCCTACGAGATCACAAAGGAAGCATCTGAAACAGCCAATCCTGTGATCAGCTGGGTGGCACTGGGAATGAAGGAAGACGGTTCCTGGACCAACAACACAGAGTTTGTGGATCATATGTATGAATTTTCCACCAGACAGGAAAAACAGCAATACAGTATGGAATATATTCGCGAAAACAGATCGGAATTCTGGAATCCCGTACATTTGCGCAAAAAGGCAAGCTATAATTTTGCCAACGGAAATCTGGGGGCCAGTGCATTTTTGAACGTGGAGTACAGCGATGGAACCCTGCTCTGGGAAATGTTTTCGCCCTGGGGAAAATACTACTGGCGCACCTGTCAGTATTGTTTCTGCTATCTGGTGTCCATGTATGTGCTGTTACTGATCGGAATGATCCTCAGCCTTCGCAATATTATCAGAGATCAGGAACCACCTGTAATGTTGATGATCTGTCAGTTGGGATTTATCGGTATCGTTGTTTTTTTAATGTTCTGGGAAGCCAGTGGAAGACAGATGTACAATCAGATGCCCGGAATCCTGCTGGGAAGTGTTCTGAGTATAGAGTATTTTTGGAAAAACTTATCACTAAAACCTCGAAAATAATAATTGACCATTATAACGCACATGTTGTACACTGTATTCGATATTATTTTATTGTATACCGAAGGGAAGTAGGGACATGCGCGAAGAATTGAATGTAGAGGAGCTTTTTGCCAGCAAGGTGTTTACCCTGGGCAAGATGAAAGAGAGGCTCCCAAAGAGTACTTACAAAGAAGTGAAGAAGATCATGGATCAGGGAGGAGAACTTTCCCTGGCAACTGCGGATGTAGTGGCAAGTGCCATGAAGGATTGGGCCATCGAGAACGGTGCCACTCATTATACCCACTGGTTCCAGCCGTTGACCGGCATTACCGCAGAGAAACATGATGCTTTTGTGACACATCCTGATGAGGATGGCCGGATGATCATGGAATTTTCCGGCAAAGAACTGATCAAGGGAGAGCCCGATGCATCTTCTTTCCCTTCCGGAGGCTTACGTGCTACCTTTGAGGCAAGAGGTTACACTACATGGGACATCACTTCCCCCGCATTTATCAAAGAGACCGCTACCGGTCCGACCCTTTGTATCCCTACAGCATTCTGTTCTTATAAAGGCGAAGCACTGGATAAGAAGACACCGTTACTTCGTTCCATGGAGGCTCTGAGCAAGCAGGCGATCCGTATCGTCCGCCTGTTCGGCAATACAGAAGCTACCAAAGTACTGCCTTCCGTTGGCGCGGAGCAGGAATATTTCCTGGTAGATTCTGCCAAGGCTTTGCAGCGTGAAGATATTATTTTCGCCGGACGAACCCTGTTCGGTGCTCCCGCCCCCAAGGGACAGGAGATGGATGACCACTATTTCGGTGTTATCCGTGAGCGTATCGGTGGTTTCATGCATGATGTCAATATCGAGCTGTGGAAGCTGGGTGTAACATCCAAGACCCAGCATAATGAGGCGGCTCCCGCACAGCATGAAGTGGCGCCCATCTACGAGTCTGCCAATGTGGCAGTGGATCACAACCAGCTGGTAATGGAGACTCTGAAGCGTGTGGCAGGCAAGCACGGTCTGCGCTGCATGCTGCATGAGAAGCCTTTTGCCGGAGTAAACGGTTCCGGTAAGCATAACAACTGGTCCATCACTACGGACAATGGTGTAAACCTTCTGGAGCCCGGCCAGACCCCCAATGAAAATATTCAGTTCCTGCTGGTACTGGCATGTATCATGAAAGCTGTAGATACCCATGCGGATCTGCTGCGTCAGAGTGCGTCCAATGTAGGTAACGATCACAGACTGGGCGGTTACGAGGCACCCCCTGCCATTATTTCGATCTTCCTGGGCGAACAGCTGGAGGATGTGGTGGCACAGCTGGTGGAGACCGGTAAAGCAGACAATCTGAAAGAAGGCGGTGTACTTCGCACCGGTGTATCCACATTGCCGGATTTTGTAAAGGATGCTACCGACAGAAACCGTACTTCACCGTTTGCCTTTACAGGAAATAAATTTGAATTCCGTATGGTGGGAAGCGAGGATTCCATCGGGAGCCCCAACACCACCCTGAATGCCATTGTGGCAGAGGCGTTCTGCGAAGCTGCAGACCGTCTGGAAGGTGCGGAAGATTTCGATATGGCAGTCCATGATCTGATCAAGGAATATATGACGGAGCACCAGCGTATTATTTTCAATGGCAACGGTTATGCCAGGGAATGGGAAGAGGAAGCAGCCAGAAGAGGACTGCCCAATATTCCTTCCATGGTAGCAGCAGTAGATACTCTGACTACTCCCAAGGCTATCCATCTGTTTGAAAAGTTCGGTATTTTCACCGAGGCAGAGCTGCGTTCCCGCGCGGAGGTACTGTACGAGACCTATGCAAAGACCATCAATATCGAGGCACTGACTATGGTGGATATGGCAAACAAGCAGATCATTCCTGCAGTCATGAAATACAGCAAGTCGCTGGCAGATGCTGTTATTGCTATTACGGAAGCTGGCGGAGACACCTACGTGCCTACCCGTATGTTGCAGCAGATCACACAGAAGCTGACAGAGATGGAAAAGGCATCCGAGGCACTTCTCGAGGTGGAGAAAAAGGCATCCGCCATGGAGAGAGGCAAAGAGCAGGCATTCTGTTATCATGATGAAGTCATGGTGGCAATGAACGCACTGAGAAAACCTGCGGATGAACTGGAAAAGCTGGTAGACAAGAAGTACTGGCCGTTCCCGACCTATGCGGATCTGTTGTTTGAGGTATAGAGCACTTCAGAGATCGCTTCGGATGCAAAAGTAAAGCCTCGTAGAGGCGATTTTGCGAATGGAGTTCTGAATAGTTACAATTTTTTCAAAAAAGGTATTGCATTCAAAAAAAATCTGTTGTATAGTAATGAGCCATAGAGGAGCGATCCTCACAAGTTAATATTTTTCAATGCGAAACGAAGGCGTTTACACTAGGAAGTGTAGCGCCTTTTTTTGTTGCTATTCAGAGCCGTAACTATCGTACATCTTCGGCGAATGCTTGCATGCGCAAGAAGATGTAACGATAGTTATTCGGCGAAGTAACTTACATAAGCAAAAGGAAAGCATCGAAGATGCGATTTTGCGCATGTAAGTTCTGAATAGCAACTGTGCAAGTAAGTCGCAGGAAGCATGGAAAATAGCAAGAATAAGGAGGAAACGAAGATGAGTGAAGTATTAAACGTGGAAGAAATCTTTGGCAGTAAGGTATTCACTCTGGGTAAGATGAGGGAAAGATTACCCAAGAGCGTATACAAAGAAGTGAAGAAGATCATTGATCACGGCGGAGAGCTGTCTCTGGCCACCGCTGATGTTGTAGCAAAGGCAATGAAGGATTGGGCCATCGAGAACGGTGCCACCCATTATACCCACTGGTTCCAGCCTCTGACCGGAATCACCGCAGAGAAGCACGATGCATTCGTAACCCATCCCGATGAGTACGGCAAGATGATCATGGAGTTCTCCGGTAAGGAGCTGATCAAGGGCGAGCCCGATGCATCTTCCTTCCCCTCCGGAGGCTTACGAGCTACCTTCGAGGCAAGAGGCTATACTGCATGGGATATCACCTCTCCCGCATTCCTGAAAGAGGATGCAACCGGCGTGATCCTCTGCATTCCCACTGCATTCTGTTCTTACAAGGGTGAGGCACTGGATAAGAAGACACCGCTTCTTCGTTCCATGGAAGCAGTCAGCACACAGGCACTGCGTATCGTAAGACTGTTCGGCAATACCGAAGCTACCAAGGTCGTAGCTAGCGTGGGACCGGAGCAGGAATATTTCCTGGTAGACAGAGACAAATACTTAAAGCGTGAAGACCTGATCTTCGCAGGACGTACCCTGTTCGGTGCACCCGCACCCAAGGGACAGGAGCTGGAGGATCATTACTTCGGTACTATCCGCGAGAGAATCGGTTCCTTCATGAAGGATCTGAACATTGAACTGTGGAAGCTGGGCGTAACCGCCAAGACACAGCATAACGAAGTGGCTCCCGCACAGCACGAGCTGGCTCCTATTTATGAGACCGCCAACATTGCGGTAGATCATAACCAGCTGGTTATGGAGACCATGAAGAAAGTAGCAGGACGTCACGGTATGACCTGCCTGCTGCATGAGAAGCCTTTCGCCGGAGTGAACGGTTCCGGTAAGCATAACAACTGGTCCCTGGGAACCGATAACGGTGTCAACCTGTTGGATCCCGGCGATACTCCTAACGAGAACATCCAGTTCCTGTTAGTACTGGCATGTATCCTGAAAGCCGTAGATACCCATGCAGATCTGCTTCGTCAGAGTGCATCCGATGTCGGCAACGATCACAGACTGGGAGCTAACGAGGCACCCCCTGCCATCATTTCCGTATTCCTGGGCGAGCAGCTGGAGGATGTGGTAAAGCAGCTGGTTGAGACCGGTGATGCAACGCATTCTATCCAGGGCGGTAAACTGTTGACCGGTGTATCCACTCTGCCGGATCTGGATAAGGATGCCACCGACCGTAACAGAACTTCACCGTTTGCTTTCACCGGCAACAAGTTTGAGTTCCGTATGGTAGGTAGTGCAGACTCCATCGCCAGCCCCAACACTACTCTGAATGCTATCGTAGCAGAGGCTTTCTGTGAGGCAGCAGATCTTCTGGAGAAGGCAGACGACTTCGATATTGCAGTACATGATCTGATCAAGAAGTACCTGACTGAGCATCAGAGAATTATCTTCAATGGTAATGGCTATTCCGAGGAATGGGTAGAAGAAGCTGCCAGAAGAGGACTTCCCAACATCAAGTCCATGGTAGAAGCTTCCGAGACTCTGACCACCGAAAAGTCTATCAAGCTGTTCGAGAAGTTCGGTATCTTCACCAAGGCTGAGCTGGAATCCCGCGAGGAGGTTCTGTATGAGACCTACTCCAAGACCATCAACATCGAAGCTCTGACCATGGTAGATATGGCGAAGAAGCAGTACATTCCCGCAGTTATGGAGTATACCAGGACTCTGGCGGATACTGTACTGGCTGTTAAGAGTGCAGGTGCGGATGCAACCGTACAGACCACTGTACTGAAGAGCATTTCCGAGAAGCTGGCTGAGGCACAGGCTGCAGAGACTGCTCTGGAGGATAAGCTGGCTGAGGCAGCAGGCATCGAAGATCCCAAGAAGCTTGCTTTCTTCTATAAAGATGTGGTACATACCGCAATGGATGACCTGAGAACTCCCGTAGATGAACTGGAGATGATGGTTGACAAGAAGGTATGGCCGGTACCCACCTACGGCGATCTGATCTTTGAAGTATAAATAGTGTTGCAAAATACCATAATACGTTTCTCTCATTGTGTTGAATGAAAACGGGGCTTGCCATATGATGGTGAGCCTCGTTTTGCAGTTATGTATGTTTCTTGGCATTGCTATGGGGAAAATCCTGTGTTATGATAACTGCATGATGAAAAATATACTGAAAAATAAGAAATTTTGGAAAATTATCTGTATTCTTGCAATCATTGCATATACGGCAAAAAATTTATTTATTGGTGCAGATACGGACGAAGGCTATGGCATCATGGTGGGCTATCGTCTTGCCATGGGAGACCGGCTGCTGCTTGAAATGTGGGAGCCACACCAGACTTCCGCCATTTTTACGGCAGTTTTTATCAGGCTGTTTGTGATGCTGACCGGTGGAGTGAATTATCTGAATCTATTTTTACGGCTCGTATTTTTCCCGATTCAGGCAGGTGTCAGTGTCTTCCTGTATAAGACGATCCATAGGACAGTGCCGCAGATGGATGAGAATGTGGCAGCACTGATGGGGCTTCTCTACTATGTGACAACACCTAAGTCCATTTTTATTCCGGAGTATTCCAATCTTCATAACTGGTTCTTTGCACTTATGGTGCTGTGCCTTCTGAGATACTTCGGAGCGAAGGACTCCGAGGGCAGACAGACAGCAGGAGAGCTGCGGTGGCTGGTGCTGGCAGGTATATTCATGACCTGTGATGTGCTGGCTTATCCAAGTATGGTACTGGTATTTTTGTGTTGCCTGGTATTTCTGCTGGTGCGCAGATCAGAGAAAAAATGGAAAGAACTCTGTGCTTATGTACTGCCCTGTGTGGCAAGTGCGGCAGTAATGTTTACATATCTTCTGAGTTATATGACACCGCAGAAAATGTTGGAGATGGCAGGCGAGATCCTGGGAGAGGGGTCCCATCAGACTACTGTGGGAGAAAAATTGTTGGGATGGGGGTCAAACCTGGGAGAGATGGCCATGATCCTTCTGTGTGCCCTGCTGGTGTCTCTGGGAATCCGATGGTTTATAGAGAAAGTGTGGAAGAAAAAACTTCCCGGACTGCTACAGCTTCCGGGCATGCTGTTTTTCGTAATTGTATTTCTGATCCAGATCTGGTTCTGGCTGTTCAGTTCCTTTAATGCAATTTACCCGCAGCTTTTGCTGATGGCAGTATCCCTGACGGGATGTTATATCTATCTGCGCAGAGACAAAACGGAAAGGCTGTTCTATGAACTGATCCTGCTGGCATTTGTCAATTATTTTTCGGTACTTCTGTTGTCTAACTGGGGACCGATGCTGCTGGTCACCTATCTCATTATGGGAGCAGTGGCCGGACTGGTATGTCTGGGAGACTACTGGCAGAAGGAAAACACCGCAGGAAAGAAGGCAATTCAGATCCTGTGCCTGATCCTTGTGCTTGGGAATGCATTTTCCTATACCTGGCTGATTCTGGGATCCCAGGAATATCATGCCTATGTGATTCAAAATGTGCGTGGCATCAACAGAGAGGGATTACGCGCCGGAATCCTCACGGATTATATGACTGCATACCGTTACAACAATAATCTGGCTGTATGGCCGGAGGCCGTGCCGGACGGCAGTACCGTGCTTTATGTGGGACCGTCCCAGTTCTATTGTATGCTCGGAGAACATAAGCAGGCATCCCCCGATACGATCTGCTCTATGATCTATGATGAGCGTCTGTTGGACTACTGGAAGATCAATCCGGACAGATATCCGAATGTGGTGGTATTTGAAAGCTGTTATGGAGATATTGCCCAGGAAGGAGAGAACAGCTTTATCTGGAACTGGTTGATGGAGGATTTTAAGCCTGCAGAGAGGAAGGATTACCCCTATATCACGGTGTTTATGCGATGATTTTACGGAAATTGTTCCAATTTCATATATTTTTTTAAATTTTTTTTAAATTAGGTATTGCAAAAAAGGAACAGATAGTGTATACTTCATCAAGTAAACGACATAGGGCTATCGCCAAACGGTAAGGCAACGGACTCTGACTCCGTCATTTCAAGGTTCGAATCCTTGTAGCCCTGCGAAGCAGGGGTTGACCTGCGAATAGGAACCTCAGTAGAGAAATCTACTGAGGTTTTTTGTTGTCCGGAAATATCTCAGATATTCATGGTGAAATTTCCCTGATTATGAATAAAAGTTGGCAATAATACACAAAAAAACACACAAAGTTGAAGAGAATTGTAAAATGTGATAAGATAAACATAGAATTAAGGTAGGAGATCTGCAAAAACGGACAAACAGAAAAGGGGAATCTTATGAACAATATAAAAGTACAGACGAAAATGATCATAGTAATACTGGCAACGATGGCTGCACTGTTGTTGTGTACTATCTTTTCAGCACAAAGCATGAAAGAATTGCAGTCCAAAGCATTAGATACCATGGAGACTGATGAGCGGGAGGCCTACGATGAACAGATCAAGCAGCAGGTAGATAATGTGATCTCGCTCTGCCAGACCATTTATGATCAGTATCAGGCTGGTGTCTATACCGAAGCAGAGGCCAGGAAACTTGCGGCGGATGAAATCCGCCAGCTTCGCTACGGAGATTCGGGATATTTTTGGGTGGATCAGTATGACGGAACCAATGTGGTACTGCTGGGAAGTGCAACAGAAGGTACAAACCGTATGGAGACCAAGGATGCTAACGGGTACCAGATGGTAAAGGAAATCATCCGCATGGGACAGGAGCCGGATGGTGGTTATGTAGATTATGTGTTCCCAAAGGAAGGAGAGACGGAATCCTCTCCCAAACGTTCCTACAGCAAAGCGTTTGAACCGTTCCAGTGGGTCATCGGCACAGGAAATTACACCGACTATATTGATGATAAGATTGTCACGGTAGGTGATGAATTTTCCGGTTATGTGACAGGAAGACTGACGATGTTCATTGCATCGACACTTATAGAAGGTGCAATCGTGATCGTCCTTCTGGTTTTCATTATTATCAGCATCGTCCAGCCGCTCAAAAAATGTGTGGCATCTATCGGCGTGATGGAACAGGGAGATTTCTCAAAATCTATGGGAGATAAGCTTTTAAAACGCCGTGATGATTTCGGACGGCTGGCAGTCTCTCTGGAGTCTATGAGGACAGAGATGAGTGGACTGATCGGTGAAGTCAAAGAGCAGACTGCAGAGATCAACAATATGGTACAGAATATTGATAACAGTATTCAGGCTCTGGATGAACAGATCGAGGATGTGTCCGCTACCACAGAGGAACTGGCAGCCGGAATGGAAGAGACAGCGGCATCTTCTGAAGAGATCAATGCTATGTCTCATGAGATTGAGAGTGCAGCGAAGAATATTGCGACACGTTCTCAGGATGGTGCCACCGAAGCAGATGCGATCCGTGAGCGTGCGGTAGGAATCAAGAAGGATATTACACAAAATGATCAGCGTACCAAAGCCATTCATGAAGAGATCAACGAAGGACTGACCAAGGCACTGGAGGAAATTAAAGTAGTCAACCAGATTGGAGTTCTGGCAGAATCTATTATGCAGATCACGGGACAGACGAATCTGTTGGCACTGAATGCATCCATTGAGGCAGCACGTGCGGGAGAAGCCGGAAAAGGATTTGCTGTGGTGGCGGAGGAAATTCGTGTGCTGGCAGAACAGTCCAAGGCAGCCGTCTCTCATATCCAGGATGTGACCAACAATGTGATGGATGCTGTAAACAATCTGGCAGAAGGAACACAGAAGCTGTTGGGATTTGTCGGAACAGATGTGGTGGACAGCTTTGCAACATTTTCCGGTATGGCTGATTCTTACAGTAATGATGCCGGTCAGATCGATGGATTGGTAACGGATTTCTCTGCATCCTCCGAAGAACTGTTGGCATCTATCAGCGGTGTTATGGAGGCAATCAACGAAGTCAGCAAGGCAGCTACCGAAGGGGCTTCGGGAACTACGGATATTGCGGATAAGACGGGGATAATCGTAGAAAGAGCCAACGAGATCAAGGAAAAAGCGGAGGCTACAAGAATTGCTGCGGACAAACTTCAGCAAAATGTGGAACACTTTATCGTGTAGAGAATGTGCATCATGCACAGTAGAAAAAACATAAAATTGTGCAAAAAGCACTTGAAAAGTAAAAAGTTTAGTGATAATATAAGCCAAAACAAGAAATAAACGAAAAATATTATCATTCATGCAAAGAAGCATTTGTAGCGATACGAATGCTTTTTTTATTTGTTTTTTTGTGGGAGGAACCCGGCTATGGATAATAAATTACTGGAAGTTAAAAATTTACAGGTCTCCATCAAAACATACAGAGGAGAGGTACAGGCAGTAAGAGATGTCAGTTTTTCCATAGAAAAAGGTGAAGTGTTCTGTATCGTGGGAGAGTCCGGATGCGGAAAAAGTGTGACAGCACAGACATTGATGAAGCTGAATCCTTCACCGCCGACAATGATTAAAAACGGTGAAATCCTTCTCAACGGGAAAGACATTGTTCCCATGAACAAGCATGAGATGAAAAGTATCCGGGGAAGAGAGATCAGCATGATCTTCCAGGATCCTATGACAAGCCTGAATCCCACGCAGAGGATCGGAAAGCAGATCGAGGAAGCGGTAAGAGTTCACGAAACAGTAAGTGAACAGGAGGCCAGACAAAGGGCAATATCGATGCTGGAAAAAGTCGGTGTCCCGGGACCGGAAGAAAGAATGCTCCAATATCCACATGAGTTTTCCGGAGGAATGCGGCAGAGAGTTATGATCGCTATGGGACTTGCCTGTGATCCACAGCTTTTGATTGCAGATGAACCGACAACTGCTCTGGATGTAACGATCCAGGCACAGATCCTGGAGCTGATCAAGCAGATCCAGCAGGAAAAAGGAATTTCCGTTCTGCTGATCACGCATGACCTTGGAGTCGTTGCCAATATGGCAGATAAAGTAGCTGTAATGTATGCGGGCAAGATCGTGGAGACCGGCACCTGCAGACAGGTGATGAAGATGCCGATGCACCCGTATACAAAAGCGCTGTTGGCAGCAAAACCTACAACAGACCAGACCAAGGGAGAGAAGCTGGTATGTATCGAGGGAATGCCTCCCAGCCTGTTGAATCCTCCAAAGGGATGTGCTTTTGCAGACAGATGCAGCTATTGTACGGAGAAGTGCAGAAATGAGCAGCCGAAGGAGAAAGTGATCGAAGGACAGCATAAAGCAAGCTGCCATTTACTGTGGGATGAGGAATAAAGCTATGGAGAAAAGACAAGCACTGGTACAGATCAAAGATCTTCGACAATATTTTGATATTGGAAGCGGAAAAACAGTACATTCATTAAACGGCATTAATTTAGACATCTATGCCGGAGAAGCGTTAGGCATTGTAGGAGAATCCGGATGTGGAAAATTCACTCTGGGAAAAGAAATCCTCAAGATCAACCAGCCCACTAATGGAGAGATCCTTTACGATGGAAAATGGGTGGCAGGAGCTGATTACAGGAAACACCGGCTGACGCACAAAGAAAGAAAAGAATATTGCAAAAAGGTGCAGGTCGTATTTCAGGATCCGTATTCTTCCCTGAATCCCAGACATACCGCAGGAAAAGCAATCATGCGGGGTTTAAAGGAACACAGAATATGTCCCGGAAAAGAAAAGGAGCGTACGGCAGAGCTGTTCCGCATGGTAGGACTTCCGGAGGAAATGATGAATCGATATCCCCATGAATTTTCCGGAGGCCAGAGACAGAGGATCTGTATTGCCAGAGCACTTGCCATCGAACCGGAACTTCTCATCTGCGACGAACCGATATCGGCATTGGATGTGTCGATCCAGTCACAGATCATCAACCTTCTGTGCAGACTGAAGGAAGAATTGGGACTGACCATGATGTTCATCTCTCATGACCTTAGTGTTGTGCGGTATATGTGTGACCGGGTAGCGGTTATGTATCTTGGCTCCATTGTAGAGATAGCGGACAGCGAAGAAATCTACACCAATCCAAGACATTTCTACACCAAAGCATTACTTTCCGCAGTCATGTGTGCGGATCCTGATGTTGAGAGAGTGTGATATTATTTCCCTGCATACGCCGAACAACAAGGAGACCAGAGGAATGATCAGTGCGGAGAAGATCGCACTGATGAAGAAATCAGCCATTTTTATCAACTGTGCAAGAGGCCCTATCGTAGACAGCAAGGCACTGGCACAGGCTTTGAACGAAGGACGGATCGCAGGAGCTGCGGTGGATGTATTTGACTGTGAGCCGCCCATTCCCGCAGAGGAACCGTTGCTTCATGCGAAAAATACATTGTTGACACCACACGTGGCATTCCTGTCGGAGGAAGCCATGGTACGCAGAGCGAAGATTGAGTTTTCCAACGTGTACGCTTATTTGGACGGAAAGCCGGAAAACGTCTGTGCGCTGTGATGTGGAGAGGAAACAGCAAACCGAACATATTTTCGAATTCATCTGTACTTTTCAAAAAAATTCTGCTATAATCTGTGCGTAACGTGAAAAAATAGATAACAGTTCAGCCGTGAACGTATCCGGGAACAGGATCATGTCTGTATGATTTTAGAACCGAATACGTTCACGAACTGTGTTATTCCAGTAACATATTTGCACGGAGAGGCATCATGAATCCATCGAACGAACCCTCACAATTCAAATTACATTCCGAATATCAGCCTACCGGAGACCAGCCGCAGGCCATTGCGGAGCTGGTGGAAGGCTTCCGGCAGGGCAATCAGTTTGAGACATTGCTGGGTGTTACCGGTTCCGGTAAGACCTTTACCATGGCCAATGTGATCCAGGCATTGAATAAGCCGACGCTGATCATTGCCCACAACAAGACACTGGCGGGGCAGCTTTACGGGGAAATGAAGGAATTTTTCCCGGAAAATGCCGTGGAATATTTTGTCTCCTATTACGATTATTATCAGCCGGAGGCTTACGTGCCGTCTTCGGACACTTATATTGCCAAGGATTCTTCCATCAATGATGAGATCGATAAACTGCGTCTGTCAGCGACAGCATCCCTGGCGGAACGCAGGGATGTGGTGGTAGTGGCCAGCGTGTCCTGTATCTATGGTCTGGGAAGCCCCGACGAATATCAGGATCTGATCGTATCCCTGCGTCCCGGCATGGTGAAGGATCGTGACGAGGTATTGCGGGAACTGATCGATATTCAGTACAACCGCAACGATATGGATATTCAGCGTGCCACTTTCCGTGTCAGGGGAGATGTGGTGGAAGTATATCCGGCACAGGGCGGCGATTATCTCATCCGTATCGAATTTTTCGGGGATGAGATCGACCGGATCGCAGAGGTAGAGCCTCTTACAGGGAAAATTCATGCAGAGCTGAATCATGTGGCGATCTTCCCGGCATCCCATTATGTGGTGTCTCAGGAGAAGATCAAGGCAGCCTGTGACAATATCGAAGAAGAGATGAAGGAACGGGTACAGTTTTTCAAGGGCGAAGACAAGCTGATCGAGGCCCAGCGGATTGCGGAACGGACGAATTTCGATATTGAGATGCTCCGGGAGACCGGTTTCTGTTCCGGTATCGAGAACTATTCCAGACATCTGAACGGACTTCCTGCGGGAGCACCGCCCATGACGCTGTTGGACTTTTTTCCGGATGATTTCCTGATCATCGTGGACGAGTCCCATATGACGATCCCACAGATCCGCAGTATGTATGCCGGGGACCGCTCGCGAAAGCAGACACTGGTGGACTACGGTTTCCGTCTGCCCTCGGCACTGGATAATAGACCGTTGAACTTTGAGGAATTCGAGGCGCATATCGACCAGATGATGTTCGTATCCGCCACTCCTTCCGATTATGAGAAGGAGCATGAACTGCTGCGGACAGAACAGATCATTCGTCCCACAGGTCTGCTGGATCCGGAAGTACAGGTGCGCCCGGTAGAGGGACAGATCGATGACCTGATCGGAGAGGTCAACAAGGAGATCGCACAGCATCATAAGGTACTGATCACCACACTGACCAAGCGGATGGCAGAGGATCTTACGGATTATATGAAGGAAGTCGGTATTCGGGTGAAATATCTGCATTCTGACATTGATACGCTGGAGCGTGCCCAAATCATCCGGGATATGCGTCTGGATGTGTTCGAGGTACTGGTAGGTATCAACCTGTTGCGAGAGGGTCTGGATATTCCGGAGATCACTCTGGTGGCCATTCTGGATGCAGATAAGGAAGGATTCCTTAGAAGTGCGACTTCCCTGATCCAGACCATCGGCCGTGCGGCCCGTAATGCGGAAGGCCATGTCATCATGTATGCGGACACCATCACGGACTCCATGCGGGAAGCACTGGATGAGACCAACAGACGTCGTGAGATCCAGATGAAATATAATGAAGAACATGGTATCACCCCCCAGACTATCAAAAAGGCGGTGCGTGATCTTATCAGCATCTCCAAGGTAATCGCCAAGGAAGAGGTACGCTTTGAGAAGGATCCCGAATCCATGACGAAGAAGGAACTGGAGAAGCTGATCGGCGAGATCCAGAAGAAGATGCAGAAAGCAGCGGCAGACCTGAATTTCGAAGCGGCAGCAGAACTTAGAGATAAAATGCTTGAATTAAAGAAACAATTAAATGATATGGAATAAAAGTAAAGCATCAAAGATGCGATTTTGCGAATGGGGCTCTGAATAATTGGAGAACGATATTTTATTTAAGAAAGGCAAGACAATGGAAGAAGCAAAGAAGATGCGTCCCCGGGAGTACATTAAGATCCGGGGTGCCAATGAACATAACCTGAAAAACATTAATGTGGACATTCCCAGAAACGAGCTGGTGGTATTGACCGGTATGTCCGGTTCCGGTAAGTCCTCTCTGGCATTCGACACGATCTATGCAGAGGGACAGAGACGCTACATGGAATCCCTGTCCTCCTATGCGAGACAGTTCCTGGGCCAAATGGAGAAGCCCAATGTGGAAAGCATCGAAGGACTGTCCCCCGCTATCTCCATTGACCAGAAATCCACCAACCGTAACCCTCGTTCTACCGTAGGTACGGTAACAGAGATTTATGACTATTTCCGTCTGTTGTATGCGAGGATCGGTATTCCCCACTGCCCGAAGTGCGGCAGAGAGATTGCCAAGCAGACTGTAGATCAGATGGTGGATCAGATCATGAACATGGGAGAAGGCACGAAGATCCAGTTGCTGGCCCCCGTGGTCAGAGGCCGCAAGGGCGAGCATGCCAAGGTGTTGGAGCGCGCCAAGAGAAGCGGTTATGTCCGGGTACGGATCGACGGCAGCATGTATGAACTGACGGAAGAGATCAAACTGGATAAAAATATCAAGCACAATATCGACATCGTGGTAGATCGTCTGGTGGTAAAGGATGGTATTCAGCGCCGTCTGACAGACTCTATTGAAAACGTACTGGAACTGGCAGAGGGGCTGCTGGTGGTGGATGTGATCGGCGGCGAACCGGTGACTTTCAGCCAGAGCTTTTCCTGTCCGGACTGTGGTATCAGTGTCAGCGAAGTGGAGCCCAGAAGCTTTTCCTTCAACAATCCTTTCGGTGCCTGCCCGGTATGCTTCGGCCTGGGATATAAGATGGAATTCGACGAGGATCTGATGATCCCGGACAAGAGACTCAGCATCAATGAGGGAGCCATCACGGTCATGGGCTGGCAGTCCTGTGCGGACAAGTCCAGCTTTACCAATGCTATTCTGCGGGCACTGGCGAAGGAATACAATTTTGATTTGGATACTCCCTTCCAGGATTATCCCCAGAAGATTCATGACATTCTGATCCACGGCACCAACGGTAAAGAGGTCCTGGTGCATTATACCGGCCAGCGCGGCAGTGGTGTGTATCCCGTAGCCTTTGAAGGCCTGATCAAAAATGTGGAGCGCCGCTATCGTGAGACCGCTTCCGAGAGCAGCAAACAGGAATATGAGACCTTCATGCGCATCACTCCCTGTAAAGAATGTAAGGGCATGCGACTGAAGAAGGAATCTCTGGCGGTTACCGTATGCGACAAGAATATTTATGAGATCACATCCATGTCCATCCGTGATCTGCAGAAATTCCTGGATACCATGACGCTGACGAAACAGCAGCAGTTCATCGGTGAGCGTGTGCTGAAGGAGATCCGCGCAAGAGTAGGATTTCTGGTGGATGTGGGACTGGAATATTTGTCCCTAGCCAGAGCTACGGCTACCCTGTCCGGCGGTGAAGCACAGCGTATCCGTCTGGCTACCCAGATCGGTTCCGGACTGGTGGGTGTATGCTATATTCTGGACGAGCCCAGCATCGGCCTGCACCAGAGAGACAATGACAAACTGCTGAATACTCTGAAGAACCTGCGGGATCTGGGGAACACTCTGGTAGTGGTAGAGCATGATGAAGACACCATGCTGGCAGCGGATTATATCGTGGACATTGGTCCGGGAGCCGGTTCCCACGGCGGAGAGGTCATTGCCTGCGGCACAGCGGAAGAGATCATGCAGATTCCGGAATCCATTACGGGACAGTACCTCAGCGGCAAAAAGCGGATTCCCGTACCGGAGACCAGAAGGACTCCCACCGGCTGGATCAAAGTACTGGGAGCTCAGGAAAACAACCTGAAAAACGTAGATGTAGAAATTCCTCTGGGTGTGATGACCTGTGTCACCGGTGTCTCCGGTTCCGGAAAAAGTTCACTGGTGAATGAGATCCTCTACAAACATCTGGCGAGAGAATTGAACCGTGCCCGCTGCATTCCCGGCAGACACAAGGGTATCGAAGGTGTGGAACAGCTGGACAAAGTCATCAACATTGACCAGTCTCCCATCGGACGGACTCCCAGATCCAACCCTGCTACTTATACCGGAGTATTTGATCTGATCCGCGATCTGTTTGCTTCTACGGCGGACGCAAAGGCCAAGGGTTACAGCAAGGGACGATTCAGCTTCAATGTCAAGGGCGGAAGATGTGAAGCCTGCGGTGGCGATGGTATCATCAAGATCGAGATGCATTTCCTGCCGGATGTCTATGTGCCCTGTGAGGTCTGCGGCGGTAAGAGATACAACCGTGAGACACTGGATGTAAAATACAAAGGCAAGAGTATTTTTGATGTGTTGGATATGACGGTGGAAGAAGCATTGCCTTTCTTCGAAAATGTACCGTTTATCCGCAGAAAGATCGAGACCCTGTATGATGTGGGACTTTCCTATGTAAAGCTGGGACAGCCTTCCACTACCCTGTCCGGTGGTGAGGCACAGCGTATCAAGCTGGCCACGGAGCTTTCCAGAAGAAGTACCGGCAGGACCATCTATATCCTGGATGAGCCTACCACAGGACTGCATTTTGAGGATGTCCATAAGCTGGTGGAGATCCTGCACAGACTGGCGGACGGCGGCAACACGGTGGTTGTCATCGAGCATAATCTGGATGTGATCAAGACCGCGGATTATATCATCGATATGGGACCGGAAGGCGGAGACCGCGGTGGTACAGTGATCGCCAAGGGAACCCCGGAAGAAATCGTCAAGGTGAAAAAATCCTACACCGGTTACTATGTGAAAAAGATGCTGGAGAAGGACAAGAAACTACGATAACTATTCAGACCCCCATTCGCAAAACGCTCTTTCATGGCTCCCTGATTCTGAATAGTTATCAAATTTTAAGAATTACCCTCTATGAAAATGGAAAAAATTCAGTTATAATATGATGTATATGACTAAAATAGCGTGTAGAGTCAAGACTTATAGATAGATACCATCGGAAAGGGGTAATAAAAAAGATGCAGTGCACAGATATCGGAATTGATTTAGGTACCGCCAGCATTCTGGTATACATCAGAGGAAAGGGCGTTGTATTAAAGGAGCCCTCTGTTGTAGCTTTTGATAGAGATACAAATAAGATTAAAGCCATCGGTGAGGATGCAAGACTGATGCTGGGAAGAACTCCCGGCAACATCGTAGCCGTAAGACCGTTACGTCAGGGTGTTATCTCTGATTATACCGTAACCGAGAAAATGATGAAATACTTTATCCAGAAAGCGCTGGGGAAGAGAACTTTCCGTAAGCCCCGTATCGCTGTCTGTGTTCCCAGCGGCGTTACAGAGGTAGAGAAGAAGGCAGTAGAAGATGCTACCTACCAGGCAGGTGCCAGAGAGGTTTCCATTATTGAGGAACCCATCGCAGCTGCTATCGGTGCGGGTATTGATATTTCCAAGCCTTGCGGTAATATGATCGTAGATATCGGCGGCGGTACTTCCGATATCGCAGTCATATCTCTGGGAGGTACTGTAGTCAGTGCTTCCATCAAGATCGCAGGCGATGATTTTGATGAAGCCATTGTTCGTTATATGCGTAAAAAACATAATCTGCTCATCGGTGAGAGAACCGCAGAGGATCTGAAGATCAAGATCGGTTCCTGCTACAAGAGAGCGGAAGTGGATTATATGGATGTCAGAGGACGTAACCTCGTGACCGGTCTGCCCAAGACTGTTAAGGTGTCTTCCGAGGAGACCGAGGAGGCATTGCGCGAGACTACCGCACAGATCGTGGAGACCATTCACAGCGTACTGGAGAAGACTCCCCCTGAGCTGGCAGCCGATATTGCAGACAGAGGAATCGTACTGACCGGAGGTGGAAGCCTGCTACGCGGTCTGGAAGATCTGATCTCTGCCAAGACAGGTATCAACACCATGACAGCAGAGGATCCCATGACAGCAGTGGCCATTGGAACCGGTAAATACGTAGAGTTCCTGGCAGGCTACAGAGAGTAACACAGACAGCTCCGGGGAACCGGAAAAGATAGACGAAGGCAGGATGCCGTACATTTGTCGAAGGATCGCAGCCACAAATGGAGGATATGAATGGTTAAAGGCTTGTATACCGCTTACACCGGTATGGTAAACGAACAGAACAGAATGGATATCATGACCAACAATCTGGCCAATGCATCTACCGTTGGATATAAAAAGGAAGGATCCACCAGCCAGTCCTTTAATGATGTGCTGACGGTCAAGATCAAGGACCAGTCGGTAGGCATGAGAAATGTCCAGAAGATCGGTATCAAAAATCCCGGAGTGAAGATCGGAGAGAATTATACCGATTATACGCAGGGATCTTTCCGCATTACGGATAATACCTATGATCTGGCATTAGCCGGAGATGGCTTTTTTGCCATTGAATTTACCAATAAGGCAGGAGAGACCGACACCAAATACACCCGTGCAGGACAGTTTACACTGAATAAGGATGGATATCTGGTAACGGAAGAGGGTGACTATGTTCTGGATACCCAGAACAGGAGGATCCGCCTGAATACACTGTTAGATTCCAAAATTACGGATGACGGTACGATTTATCAGAACGATCAGGCAGTTGCCAGAATTCAGGTGACGGACTTTGAAGATTATGATTACTTGGAAAAATATGGAGAGACCTATTATCAGCCCATTGAAGGGGCCAAAACGACTACGGCAGATGCACAGGTGAAGTCAGGCTATCTGGAGATGGCAAATGTACAGATTGTATCCGAAATGGTAAATCTGATCTCCATTACCAGAGCATATGAATCCAACCAGAAGGTGGTCCAGACCATTGATGGCACTCTGGATGTAGCAGCGAACCAGATTGGTAAACTGTAGTAATGAATTCGGCTGGGACAGCCGATAACTGATTATAGAATATTTTCAGGATGAAAATCAGGTCATGGATGACATAAGGGACATTGTGAGAGGAGACTACATATGGTCAGAAGCTTATGGACAGCAGCGACCGGCATGATCGCACAGCAGACAAATGTGGATACGATTGCCAACAACCTGGCAAATGTAAACACCACAGGTTACAAAACACAGGTGAATGAATTCAAGAGCCTGTTATACCAGAACATCCAGACGAAGACAACTTCCGCAAACGGAGATACCAAGCCCGGCAGTGCGCAGGTAGGTCTCGGTGTAAGAAATGCTTCCATCAGTTCCGTATTTAAGGAAGGAAGTCTGACAGCATCCGACAGCGACACCGCATTTGCAATTGATGGCAAGGGTTTCTTTGCAGTAAGAGGAGCGGACGGCAATACCTACTACACCAGAAACGGTAATCTGAAGTTTACACTTGCAGCCAACGGCGGCAATATGCTGGCTACTTCTGATGGACTTCCGGTACTGGATACACAGGGTAAAGCAATTGTTCTGGGCAGCAATTATGTGATGAGCAATATTACAGTCAGCAAGGACGGAAGTCTGTGTTATCCCGATGCAAAGAACAATCCTCAGCCTATCGGCATCACAATAGGTGTTTTCCAGTTCAATAATCCGAACGGACTGGAAAGACTGGCAGACAGCCTGTATCAGCAGACCGCAGCCAGCGGACAGGCTATCAACGAAGCAAGAAATAATAATGTAGAAAAGAGCAGTATTATCCAGGGATATCTGGAAAGCTCCAATGTACAGGTCGTAGACGAGATGGTCAACATGATCGTTGCACAGCGTGCCTACGAACTCAACTCCAAAGCCATCACAGCATCCGATGAGATGCTACAGCAGGCCAACAACCTGCGTAGGTAATGAGACGGGGCAGGGTGCAAGATGGTGATTCGACTGCTAGCAGGCGAAATCACCAGATTGCGGCCTGACAGGGCGAATGCCCGACATCCCTGCAAGCTCGTCTTGCAGGGATGCCCGTCGCATTACCGTAGGGACGATTCGCCTGCTTGCAGGCGGAAACGTCAGATTGCGGTTTGATAGGGCGAATGCCCGACATCGAAGGAAACGCGAAGCGTTTACGAGATGCATTGCTCATTACCGTAGAGACGATTCGCCTGCTTGCAGGCGGAAACGTCAGATTGCGGTTTGATAGGGCGAATGCCCGTCGCATTACCGTGGAATTTAGAAAGGATAAATTATGGATATCTCTTCTATATACGGCAGTTCCGCTCTGGACAGCACCGCATACACCAATGCGGCGAACCAGACGGCTTCCAAATTGCAGAACCAGTTAAACGGTTCGGATTACACCAAAGCAACAGACGATGAACTGATGGATGCCTGCAAGCAGTTCGAGGCTTATTTCCTGGAGCAGATGTTCAAGGAAATGATGAAGACCATCCCTGAGAGCGATGAGACTTCTTCTTCCAACTCCCAGCTTATGGATTACTATAAGGATGAGATGGTACAGCAGATTGCATCCGACTCTACGAAGCAGAACAGTCTGGGATTGGCACAGATGCTATATGAGCAGATGAAGCGTAATTACAATCTTGAGTAGCGACTTCGGGCTGCCATTTCCGGCAGCCCTGATCTTTTTTATCTTACGCCGCCACCGCGGTGACCTCTTCCCAATTCGGAGAGAACAGCCTTGAAACCCACAAATCAACAGACAGATAGTATGAGGACTAAAAATGGAGACGATTACAGGTTTTGTAGACCATATTGTGTTTCAAAACAGTGAAAACGGATATACGGTAATGATCCTGTCGACAGAAGGGGAAGAGATGACCTGTGTCGGTATGTGCAAAGGACTGACCCAGGGAGAAAATATTTCCGCAGAGGGAGAATACATAGAACATCCCGTATACGGCCGACAGTTCAAGATCCAGAGCTACGAGACCGTAACACCGACCGACCGCGTGGGAATGGAACGGTATCTGGGTTCCGGCGCAATCCGGGGAGTCGGTGAGGCACTGGCAGCCAGAATCGTAAAAAAATTCGGAGACGATACTTTCCGCATCATCGAGGAGGAGCCGGAGCGTCTGGCTGAGGTAAAGGGGATCAGCGAACGCAAGGCACAGGAGATCGCTATCCAGATGGAAGAAAAAAAGGATCTCCGGGAAGCACTGGTCTATTTACAGCAATACGGAATCAGTAATACTCTTGCCGTAAAAATATATAATACCTATGGTATGGAAATGTACAGCGTTATGCGGGAGAATCCCTATCGCCTGGCAGAGGATGTCAGTGGTGTGGGATTCCGTATCGCGGACGAGATCGCGGGGAAGATCGGCATTCATACCGACTCGGATTACCGCATCCGCAGTGGCATTCTGTATACCCTGCTGCAGGCGGTGGGAGAAGGTCATTGTTATCTGCCGTTGGATCTTCTGCTGCGCAGAGCTTCCGAACTATTGGGGGTATCAGAGGAAAATATCCGTCCTCAGGTGGATAACCTTATCATGGACCGAAAGCTTGTGGCAAAGGGAGAAGCAGTATTTGCTTCCTCTTATTACTATGCGGAGTTGAATTGTGCCAATATGCTCAGGAATCTGAATATCCCTATGGTGGAGGCAGAAAATCTTCCCTCCCAGGATGCAGCGATCCGCAAACGTCTGGAACGCATGGCGGAAAATCTGTCCATGGAACTGGATGAACTGCAGCTGAAAGCGGTGGAGGAAAGTATCAAAAATGGCCTGTTTATCCTGTCCGGAGGTCCCGGCACCGGAAAAACCACCACCATTAATATGATCATCCGATTCTTTGAATCGGAAGGCATGGACATTTTTCTGGCAGCACCTACGGGCAGAGCAGCCAAGAGAATGACGGAAGCCACCGGATTTGAGGCGAAGACCATTCATCGTCTGTTGGAACTGAACAGTGCCCTGTCGGAAGACGACACCAGAAAGGCAAATTTCGAGCGGAACCAGGAGAACCCCTTAGAGGTGGATGTGGTGATCATTGATGAAATGTCCATGGTGGATATTCAACTGTTTCAGGCGCTTCTGAAAGCAATTCTTCCGGGAACACGACTGATCCTGGTGGGAGATGTGGATCAGCTGCCCAGTGTGGGACCCGGACAGGTATTGCGGGACCTCATGAACAGCCGGGCGTTCCCCATGGTAACTCTGGAGAAGATCTTCCGGCAGGCCGGACAAAGTGACATTGTCGTCAATGCCCATCGGATTAACAGAGGAGAGCAGATCACTCTGGACAATAAGTCAAAGGATTTCTTTTTACTGGAAAGAAATGACGTAAATGTCATATATAAGCACATGATCCAGCTGATTCAGGATATGCTGCCCAGATATGTGGGAGCCACCTCCTTTGATATTCAGGTACTGACCCCTATGAGGAAGGGAAGCCTGGGCTGTGAGACGTTGAATGAGATCTTACAGCGTTATCTAAATCCAGCGGATCCTCATAAAAAGGAGCATGCCTATGGCAATACCGTTTTCCGGGAAGGCGATAAGGTCATGCAGATCAAAAACAATTACCAGATCGAATGGGAGATCGTCGGGAGATACAATATTCCCATCGACAAGGGAATGGGCGTATTCAACGGAGATATGGGAAGGGTTAAGGAAATCAATGATACCATGTCCACACTGCTGGTGGAATTCGATGACGGAAGACGGGTCAACTATCCTTTCTCGGCATTGGAGGAACTGGAACTCTCTTATGCCATTACGATCCATAAGTCCCAGGGAAGCGAATATCCTGCGGTGATCCTGCCACTGTTGGGCGGCCCCAGAATGCTGTTCAACCGCAACCTTCTGTACACCGGAATTACCCGTGCCAGGAACTGTGTCACCATTCTGGGAAGCAGTGAGACCGTGCGGAACATGATCGAGAATGTCAGCGAGAATCGCAGATATACGGGATTGGAGCAGCGGATCCGGGAGATCTGCTGTCTGCCGGAAAATGATACACCGTAGACGGAAAACAAAACGGGAGCCTGAGATTGCAGAAAGAGATCAGAAAAACCATAAGCAAAATAAAGGAAACGGGATTACAGCTGCTGTTTCCCGGAAGATGCCCGGTCTGTGACGGGATCGTCCGTCCTTTTGGCAGGAAAATCTGCCCGGAATGTCTGCCTAAATTAAAGCCGGTGACGGCTCCGTGGTGTATGCGTTGCGGAAAGAAACTGGCGGAGGAACGGGAGTATTGCGGTGATTGTATGCACCGGGAACATAAATACGACAGAGCCAGAACTTTATACGAATACAGGGATGTGGCTCCGTCAATCTATCGTTTTAAGTATAGTGGACGGCAGGAATACGGCGATTTTTTCGGAGAAGAAATGGCGCGTCTGTTGGGAGATTTTATCGGCCGGGTGCGTCCGGACGTTATAGTTCCGGTGCCGCTGTACCGTGGGAAACTGCGGAAAAGAGGATATAACCAGGCAGCATGTCTGGCAAGGGCTTTGGGCAGAAGCCTGGAACTGCCGGTAGATGAGAAACTGGTAAAACGGGTGAGAAATACAGCACCGATGAAGCATTTAAATCCCACAGAACGGCAAAATAATTTGAAAAAGGCTTTTATTATAGGCAGAAATGATGTAAAATTATATGACCGGATTATTCTGGTGGATGATATTTATACAACAGGTACGACCCTGGATGAGATCGCAGCACTGTTAAAAGAGCACGGAGTGTCAAAAGTGTATTGCGTGACATTGGCCTGTGGGTCTGGTGTATGATCAGGAAGGTGTGAGATACTATGAATATAAGAAATTGCAGAATGTGCGGACATATTTTTAACTATGTGGCAGGACCGTTTCTGTGCCCGCATTGCCGTGAGAAGATGGAAGCCAAATTCCAGGAGGTAAAGGAATACATCCGTAGTAACCCCGGTGTAAGTATTCAGGATGTATCGGAGAACTGTGACGTGGAGCCGTCCCAGATCCAGCAGTGGCTGAGAGAAGAGAGACTGGAACTGACAGAAGGATCCAGTATTCTGCTGAACTGTGAGAAATGCGGAGCACCGATCCGCAGCGGAAGATTTTGCGAAAAGTGCAAATATAATATGGCCATGGATCTGCAGAGTGTACTGCCGAAGAAGCCGACTGCGCCCCAGCAGAGCCCCAGAACATCCAGAGACGGAGAAAGAATGCGTTTTCTGTAAGCATTTGTAAGCGGAGGAATTATGCTGAACGAAGAAAAAGTCATACTGATGACGCAAATGGCATCTTATGAAGAGAATGAAGGCAAAAAGAATATGGCCATCGGCCGTTATTTCCGCAGTGACTACATCGCCATACAGGTGTTGAAGTCCATTCTGTGCGCGACGATCGCGTATGGAGTCTGCTTTGCGTTGTTTGTGTTCTATGATTTTGAGAATTTCATGCAGGATATTTACAAGATGGACCTGATCGGTTTTGGAAAAAATGTTCTGCTGTACTATGGAATAACGGTTGTAGTGTATGGAGTGGCATCTTATCTGATCTGCTCTCTGCGCTATGCACGGGCGAAAAAGAGCCTGAAATGCTATTATAACAATCTGAAGAAGTTGAATTCCATTTACAATGAGTAAACGGCCTACACAGATTGACCTGGAGGAAATATGACTGCTTTACTGGAATTAAGAGAGAATCTCAAGAAGATCTACAGCAGAAATGAAGCTTTTATTCTGCCGGTGATCAAGTTTTTACTCAGCTTTATCGTGCTGAGCATCATAAACGGCAAAATGGGATATATGACAAAGCTGGATAACATGGCCATCGTGCTGATCGTATCGCTGCTGTGTTCTTTCCTGCCCACCGGATTTATGGCTTTTTTTGCAATGATGTTTGCAGTGCTTCATATGTATGCACTCTCTATTGAAACCGCGGCGGTTGGGCTGGTTGTTTTCCTGTTGCTGTATCTGCTGTTTCTCAGATTTACCGCGAAGGAAGCACTGGTAGTGGTACTGACCCCGGTGCTTTGTATGCTGAAGCTGCCCTATGTGATGCCTGTGGCAATGGGACTGATCGGAACCCCGGCGTCCTGCGTATCTGTAGGCTGCGGTGTTGTGGTGTATTATCTGCTCCAGACGGTGATCACCAATGCTCCGACCATCAACTCCATGGGAGCAGAGGAAGCCACTGCCAAACTGCGCCTGCTGATTGACGGAATGCTGGGGAACAAGGCAATGCTGGTGATGATCGCAGCATTTGCCATTACCGTGATCGTGGTGTATCTGATCCGGAGAATGAGTGTGGATCACTCCTGGACCATTGCCATGGTTGCCGGCGTTATGATCGAAGTGATGATCCTGCTGGTGGGAGATCTGATGTACGATACCAATCTCTCCATCGTCAGCGCACTGTTAGGTGCCGTTGTTACGCTGATCGCCTGCAAGATCATAGAATTTTTCCGATTCTGTCTGGACTATAGCAGAACGGAGAAAGTACAGTTTGAAGATGACGAGTATTATTACTATGTAAAGGCAGTGCCCAAAATGACAGTTGCGGCGCCCACCAATACAGTGAAGAAAATCAATACACAGCGACGTCCGGCAGGTCAGCAGACCAGAACCTCCGGACAGGGTACGAGATCTGCAGGCCAGACCTACAGAAGTACGGCACATACCGGCAGGCCCTCAGAAGGAACAGGCCGAAGTGTTGTGACAGAACGTACCCCCGCCAGAAACGGAGTTCCTTACGGACAGCAGGGCGGTTACCGCGGACACGAGATGTCCGGTGGCAGAAGTGTCACCATAGGCGGCAATCACACGAATCCTCAGGAGGACTCCGATGATTATGAAGAATTGTTCTGAAGGGATTAATGGAAAATGCAATTAGGGGATAAGCTGGCAGAATATATTAAAAATTTCAGCAGTTACCGCACAACCATGGATTTCGGCGATGTGGCCGAGATCCTGATCATTGCGGTACTACTGTATTATGCGTTAGTGTGGATGAAGACGACCCGGGCATGGGTATTGCTCAAGGGTCTGGTTGTCATCCTCATTTTTTTGCTGTTGGCTTATTTTTTCCGTATGACTACCATCCTGTGGATGGCCCAGAATGTCCTGGGATTTGCGGTGACAGCCCTCATAGTGGTGCTACAGCCGGAATTGAGAAAGGCATTGGAGGAACTGGGCAAGAAGAATATTATCAGTTCTGTATTACCTTTTGACAACAATCATCGTGTGGACGAGGGATTTTCCGAGAAGACCATTAATGAGATCACCAAAGCCTGTGTGGAGATGGGCAAGGTCAAGACCGGTGCCCTGATCGTTATCGAACAGAAGGTTTCCCTGCGGGATTATGAGAGAACGGGAATCGATGTGGATGGTATCGTGACCAGCCAGCTGCTGATCAATATTTTCGAGCACAACACCCCGCTGCATGACGGTGCTGTGATCGTACGGGGGAACCGGGTAGCCTCTGCCACCTGTTATCTGCCGCTGTCGGATAACCTGGGACTGAGCAAGGAACTGGGTACCAGACATCGTGCCGGTGTGGGTATCTCGGAGGTGACAGATTCCCTGACGGTGATCGTATCCGAAGAGACGGGTAAGATCAGCGTTGCATACGAAGGAAAGCTGGAGCGGAATCTGGATGCGGAGACTCTTCGCGACAGAATGCATAAGATCCTGAACAATACCGGAGAGGAACACAAAAATCTGCGAATCTGGAAGGGAAGGAGCCGTGAGAAGAAATGAAAAAATTACTGACACGTAATCTTGGACTGAAGCTTGCTTCTCTGGTGCTGGCCTTTGTATTGTGGTTTCTGGTGGCACAGATCTATGATCCGAAGGACACGGTAACCTTCAATAATATCCAGGTCAGACTGATTAACACAGATCTGCTGGAGCAAGAAGGAAAAGTATATGAGGTGCTGGACAACAGTAATTTGGTAAGAGTAACGGTAACAGGCCCCCAGAGTATTGTAAAATCCGAATTGCGCAGAAACGATATTGTAGCGGAAGCGGATATGAGCAAACTGACAGATATCAATACGATCGCCATCACTTATTATTGTGAGAATATCAGCAACGATTCCGTGGAGATCAGGGGTAATCACGATTCCGTGCGCCTGAATGTGGAAGACAAGACCAGCAAATGGATCAAACTGGAGAGCACCACGCTGGGAGAGGTGGCATCCGGTTATATGATCGGCAATGTAACGTTGGATCAGACCAACATCGAAGTAACCGGACCTAAATCAGCGATCTCACAGATCGATCATGCCGGAGTGGACATCAATGTAGCAGATTCCACCAGCAGTCTGTCGGCTAATGTGGACATTAAGCTGTATGATGCGGACGACAATGAACTATCTCTGGAAACTGTCAAGAAAAACGTGGATTCTGCGCATATGACAGTAGAAGTGCTGGCAACGAAGGAAGTACCGGTAGAGATTGAATATATGGGTGTACCTGAGGACGGTTATATGGCTACCGGTGAAGTAGAGAGTAGCAGGTCTACAGTGAAGATCGCCGGAACGGCATCAGCACTGTTGGGAGTATCTGCCATTACCGTACCGGAGGATCGTATGAATATTACCGGACAGTCCAGCGATCTGGTGGATATCATTAATCTGAAGGAGTACCTGCCCGCTAACGTCAGACTGGCGGATAAGAGCTTTGACGGCAAGATCACTGCAACGGTATACATTGAACCGATCGCGACCAAGGACCTGTCCGTACCGGCAGAGAACATTACGATCAGCGGTGTGCCGGAGGGAATGGAGGCAGAGATCACTACAGAGGCGGAGACTTATGATATCACGGTATCCGGCCTGGACAGAGATATCAGTATTCTGCGGGATGATACGGTGACGGGAGTACTGGATCTGGAGAAATGGATGGATGACAACAATGTAGAAGAACTGACACCGGGAAATTACACGATCCCTGTGACGTTTAACCTGTCGGAGGATATCATGGTAGAAAATAATGTCAATATCCACATCCGACTGAAGAATCAGGATACAAATAATTAAAAGATAGAATGAGAGGTTTTTTATCATGGCTAGAATGTTTGGAACAGATGGTGTACGAGGAATTGCCAACGAGGAACTGACTCCGTTGCTTGCCATGCAACTGGGGCAGGCAGGAGCCTATGTACTTACGAAGGAAAATGAGCACAAACCCACGATCATGGTGGGTTGTGATACCAGAATTTCCGGAGATATGCTGGCGAATGCGTTGATGGCAGGAGCCTGTTCCGTAGGAGCCAACTGTGTCTACGTAGGTGTGATTCCCACTCCTGCGGTTGCTTATCTGACCAAGAAATACAAAGTAGATGCCGGCGTTGTGATCTCCGCATCCCACAATCCGGTAGAGTTCAATGGTATTAAATTCTTTGACGGTAACGGCTATAAGCTTCCCGATGCCATGGAAGATGAGATCGAGGCATTGATCCGTAACAATATGCCCGGTATCAAATTTCCCATCGGTCCCGGAGTCGGCAAGATCAAGTACCGTACCGATGCCAGAGAAGAGTACATCAATCATGCCATGAGAGCGGTCAATGTGGATCTGACCGGACTGAAGATCGTGGTGGATTGTGCAGAGGGTGCCTCTTTCTATACATCCGTAGAATGCCTGAAAGAACTGGGCGGCAGCGTGGTGGCCATCCACAACAATCCAGACGGTACCAATATCAATGCCAACTGTGGTTCCACCCATATGGAAGAACTGCAGGCCAGAGTGGTCTATGAAAAGGCCAATGTCGGTCTGGCCTTCGATGGAGACGCAGACAGACTGCTGGCTGTGGATGAGAACGGTAATATCGTCGATGGTGACCAGATCATGGCAATCGTAGGCAACTACATGAAGAGCAAGGGTACTCTGAAGAAGGATACCATCGTGGCAACCGTTATGAGTAATCTGGGATTCTTCCTGATGGCAGAGAAGAATGCCATCCATATGGAGAAGACCAAGGTAGGTGACCGCTATGTACTGGAGCGCATGAAGGAGATCGGCGCCAGCCTCGGCGGCGAACAGTCCGGTCACATTATTTTCCTGGATGAGAATACCACCGGAGACGGACTACTCAGTGCACTGCATCTGCTGCAGGTCATGGTGGATACCGGAAAGCCTCTGTCAGAATTGGCTAAGGTGATGGAAGTACTGCCCCAGGCATTGGTAAATGCCAAAGTGGCCAATCACAAAAAAGAGAAATATATGGAATATCCGGAGATCGCAGCAGCCATTGGGAAACTGGAAGAAAAATTCGCCGGAGAGGGCCGTGTCCTGATCCGTCCTTCCGGAACCGAACCGCTGGTAAGAGTCATGATCGAAGGAAAGGATCAGCAGGTGATCCAGGAAGAAGCACGGAAGCTTGCCAACCTGATACAGGATATCATGTTCTAGCAGACAGATTCCGAAAGTTGTCTGGTAAAAGCCCTTGTGAATGCTTTTCATTCATGCTATGATAGAAATGTAAATGAAAAGTAAAATCATAAACACTAGAGAAAATAATGCAGAATAATATAGATATTGGAGGGTTTATTATATGGTAAGTCAGAAAGTCGTAATCAAGAATCCCACGGGCCTGCATCTGCGTCCCGCCGGAATTCTGTGCAAGGAGGCAATGCAGTTCAAGTCATTGATCACCTTCAAATTTCGTGAAAATACTGCAAATGCCAAGAGCGTACTCAGTGTATTGGGTGCTTGCGTAAAATGTGGGGATGAGATCGAATTCGTATGTGAGGGTGAGGATGAGGCAGAAGCCCTGAAGACCCTGGTAGAAGCCGTAGAGAACGGTCTGGGAGAATAACAGGATCGTCATAGAGGAAGATTACAGAGGCTGTGCATATTGAAGATGCGCAGCCTTTTCCTATGGAACTGTCTTAAGCCATGGAAAAAATAGTTTCATACACAAAGGATTTATGCTATGCTGTAACTATTCAGAGCGGATTTAGAAAATGTGATTCTGAAAAGTTTATAGTACATGAGGGAGAGAAAATTAAATGGAAGAAAAAAGCATGAAGAAAAGTTTTTCCAGCTTAGGTTTCCGATTCCTGATCGGAACACTGGTCATCTACGCAGTGCAGATGGGAGTAATGACCATCGTAGGTGCGGTGAAGCCGGAATGGCTGCAGGACACCACCATAAGCCTGATCCTGGCAGTATTACCACTGTATCTTGTGGGTATGCCGGTTCTGATCGCTGTGGTAAAGCGGATGCCCGGGGAAGCACCCGCGAAGAAAAGCATTACACCGGGACAGTTTGTTCTGGCACTGATCATGTGTTTTGCACTGATGTATTGTGGTAATCTGGTGGGAACGCTGATCACCACTGTCGTAGGGGCATTAAAAGGCTCCGCAGTGGACAATGCACTGATGACCTATGCCACCGGATCCAATATGATCGTTACATTTCTCTATATGGTGATCTGCGCGCCGATCCTTGAGGAATATATTTTCAGGAAACTGATCGTGGATCGTACCGTAAAATACGGACAGGGAGTAGCTGTTGTTCTGTCCGGTCTGATGTTCGGATTGTTCCATGGCAACCTGAATCAGTTTGCCTACGCATTTTTACTGGGAATGTTTCTGGCATTTCTGTATGTGAAGACCGGAGAACTGAAAGTGACCATCGGCTTGCATATGTGCATTAATTTTATGGGTGCCGTAGTCAGTGTACTGTTATTGAAAGCAATCCATCTGGAGGAATACCAGGAAGTCATTATGAACGGGGCAGATTCACAGGCTGTCATGGACTACATGATGAAGTACCTGCCGGGCTGGATCGGCTATATGATCTATGTATTGTTTATTCTGGCAGTATTGGTTACGGGAATCGTATTGTTCATTGTATATCGTAAGAAGCTGAAATTAGAGCCGGGACAGATTGCAAAGGGACGGAGATTCAAGACCGTGATCGGCAATCCGGGAATGATATGCTACTGTATTTTCTGGATCGCCATGATCATTATCCAGATGTTCCCGGAGATTGTTACGGCAATTACGGGAAATCTGTAAAAAGAACGGCTGTGGCAGAACATCGCCGCAAAGGAGATCGGAAGTTATGTACGCATTTGACAGTAGAATACGTTACAGCGAGACAGACAGTGAAGGGTATCTTACGCTGGACGCATTACTGAATTATTTTCAGGATTGTTCCACCTTCCATTCGGAGGATGTGGGGCTGGGAATCGGTTATATGAAGGAGATTGGTCAGGTCTGGGTCCTTTCCTCTTGGCAGATCGTGGTGAACCGTTATCCGAAATTAGGGGAAAAAGTAAAGATCGTGACGCTGCCCTATGAGCTAAAAGTATTTTTGGGATACCGTAATTTTGCCATGCTGGATGAACAGGGAGAATATCTGGCGAAAGCCAATTCCTTATGGAGTCTGCTGGATGTCGGCACCGGCAAACCGGTAATGGTGAACGAAGCCATGCATAAGGGCTACGAAATAGACGAAAAGCTGGACATGGAGTATGCCCCCCGCAAAATTGCCGTGCCGGAAGGTGGAGAACTGTTGGAACCCATCGTGGTGAAAAAACACCACCTGGACACCAACCATCATGTAAACAATGGGCAGTATGTAAATATTGCCATGGAGTATCTGCCGGATGATTTTGTGATCCGTCAGATGCGGGCGGAATACAAGAAACAGGCATTCCTGGATGATGTATTGCATCCGTATGTAGTGTCTACAGAGAATGACTACGTCATCTGCCTGCAGGACGAAGCCGGGAAACCTTATGTATCAGTGGAATTTCAGGGACAGTAATCCTATGCTGTCAGAACAGGAGAGAACGTGGAATTGAGATTAGGCGAAAAACAGACGCTGGTAATAGTGAAAAAAGTAGAATTCGGAGTGTATCTGGCAACGAAGGAAGCACCGGAGGACAAAGTGCTGCTGCCGGCGAAGCAGGTGCCGGAAGGAGCAAAGGTCGGAGATGAACTGGAAGTATTCCTGTACCGGGATTCCAGTGACCGTCTGATCTCTACGACGAGAACCCCGAAGCTGTGTATGGGACAGGTGGCTCTGCTCACTGTAGTACAGGTAGGGAAAGTAGGTGCTTTCCTGGACTGGGGACTGGAGAAGGATCTGCTCCTGCCCTTTAAGCAGCAGACCCGCAAGGTAAAGACCGGAGAACAGGTGCTGGCAGCCCTCTATATCGACAAGAGCGGCAGACTGTGTGCGACCATGAATGTCTATGAACATCTGCGCACGGACAGCCCGTACAAAAAAGACGATAAGGTAACCGGCCGGATCTATGAGATCAGCAAGAATTTCGGTGCGTTTGTGGCAGTGGATAACTGCTTTTCCGGACTGATCCCGAAAAAAGAACTGTTCGGAGATACCGAACTCAGGATTGGCGATCAGGTCACTGCCAGAGTGGTAAAAGTGTTGGAAGACGGTAAGCTGACACTGAGCGTCCGGGAAAAAGCCTATCTGCAGATTCAGAAGGATGCGGAGAAGATCGAGAGACTGCTGGACAGCTATGAAGGTTCTCTGCCGTTTAATGATAAGGCGGCGCCGGAGGTCATTGCCCATGAGACCGGCATGAGCAAGAACGAGTTCAAGCGCGCGGTAGGACATCTGTTAAAAGAAGGCAAGATCCAGATCACGGAGAAAAATATTCGCAGGGTGCGTGGATAGTGTGGAAAAAACAAAAAAAGTGTGCTATAGTAAGAACGTAATCTGAGAGATATGAACAGATACAGGAGGTGTTATCATGGATATCGCAGGATTATCAATGTCAATGGCTTCAAATAATCTGCAGACGAAAATCGGAACGGCTGTGCTGAGCAAGGCGATGGATACGAACGAAGCACTGGGACAGGGAATCGTCCAGATGATTGATTCCGCTGCTATGGAACGCAGCGTAACACCGGAACTTGGTGCGAATATCGATCTGCGGATTTAGCGCAGAAATAATACATAATAAACGCTAAGACAAAAAGAGTTCGGAATATTAGTTTTCCGAATTCTTTTTTTGCGCGTATTTAAAAGAAAAAGGCATTTTTACTAAAAAATGCATAAAAAACTATTGCATTTTTACCAGTTTTTCTGTAAATTTATATATGATATGGACTCTCATATCATTTTTCGGGGTTATAGCAAAAGAGAAGTATGTTTGGGGACTGAAGGAGCAGAAGATGATATCAAATCAGATTTTACAGAACACCATTGAAGGATTGAAAGGAATCGCCAGAGTGGAATTGTGTGTCATGGATGTGGATGGCAAGGAAGTAGCAGCCACCATGGATATGGGCAACTGTTCCAAGCCCGCGGTGGAATTCGCGGCATCACCGGCGGACTCCCAGGAGATCCAGGGATATCAGTATTTCAAGATCTATGATGAGCAGCAGCTGGAGTATATTCTCGTAGCCGGAGGTACCGGTGAGGATGTCTATATGATCGGCAAAATGGTTGCGTTTCAGATCCAGAATCTGCTGGTGGCCTATAAGGAGAGATTTGATAAGGACAATTTCATCAAGAATCTGCTGCTGGATAATCTGCTGCTGGTGGATATTTACAGCCGTTCCAAGAAGCTGCATATTCAGACAGACGTGCCCAGAGTGGTCATGATCGTGGAATCTGCGGGAGGCAAGGATAATAATGTCCTGGAACTGGCCAGAACTCATTTTGGCAGCAACAGCAAGGATTTCATCACAGCGGTAGACGAGAGCAACGTGATCGTGGTGAAGGAATTCACAGAGACCGATACCGGCAAAGAAATTGAAAAATCGGCAAGAGCACTGGAAGCGGCTCTCCTGAAGGAAGGTATCCGTGAGATCCGTATTGCATACGGTACCATTGTACATGAGATCAAAGAAGTCAGCCGTTCCTACAAGGAAGCAAAGATGGCTCTGGATGTAGGCAAGATCTTCTTTGACGAGAGAGATATTATCGCATACAGTGAACTGGGAATCGGCCGTCTGATCTATCAGCTGCCCATTCCTCTGTGCAAAATGTTTATCCGTGAGATCTTCGGAGGCAAGAGCCCAGATGATTTTGATGAGGAGACCCTGACGACCATTTACAAGTTCTTCGAGAACAGCCTGAATGTGTCAGAGACCTCCAGACAGCTGTTTATTCACAGAAATACGCTGGTATATCGTCTGGATAAGTTACAGAAGAGTACAGGGCTGGATCTGCGGGTATTTGAAGATGCCATCACCTTCAAGATCGCACTGATGGTCGTAAAATACATGAAGTATATGGAAACTTATGAGTATTGATTTCTTTGGCGAGAAAGCCTCAAATGAGCAAACAACAAGTTAACTTGTTGTTTAGAAGAGCATCGTAGATGCGATTTTGCGAATGAGGCTCTGAATAGGGATCAATATGGTAGCACAAAGGCAGCAACTGTCCGCAGGGTGGGATCTTACGGGCAATAGAAAGGCATGATCATAAAATGACAAGAAAAGAAACACAAAGGCTGAAAAGAGAGCGGATCATTGAGGAAAACGGAATCATTTTCCTGGACAACGTCAGCAAGTCTTATTCCTCAGGTTCTCCGGCACTGAATGGTGTGTCGTTAAGCATCGGAAGAGGGGAATTTGTATTTATTGTAGGTGACAGCGGATCCGGTAAATCCACGTTGATCAAATTACTGCTGCGGGAGCTTACAGCAACCAGCGGCAGTGTTTATGTTATGGGAAATGATCTGGCGAAATTAAAGCACAGACAGATCCCCCGTTTTCGTCGTAACCTGGGTGTCGTATTCCAGGATTTCCGACTGCTGAATGACCGCAATGTCTATGAAAATGTAGCATTCGCACAGCGTATCGTAGAGACTCCCGTCAGTGAGATCCGCAGAAATGTTCCTGCGATTCTGGCAACTGTGGGACTGGCAGGCAAATATAAGGCCAAGACCAAACAGCTCTCCGGCGGTGAGCAGCAGCGTGTTGCACTGGCCAGAGCGCTGGTGAACAATCCTTCCGTACTGCTGGCAGATGAGCCCACCGGTAATCTGGATCCCAATAATTCCTGGGAGATCATGAAATTGCTGGAGGAGATCAATGAGAGCGGCACCACGGTAGTCGTGGTCACCCATAACCGCGAAATCGTCAATGCCATGCAGAAACGAGTGATCACCATGAAAAAAGGTGTGATCATCAGTGACGAAGAGAAGGGTGGGTATATCGATGAAGATTAGTACACTTTTTTATACGATCAAGCAGGGATTTGTCAATATTTTCCGGAATAAATGGTATTCTCTGGCATCCATTGCCACGATATCCGCATGTCTGTTTCTGTTTGGACTGTTCTATTGCATCGTGGCCAACTTTCAGAATATCCTGAAGACTGCAGAAGAAGGTGTATCCGTTACGGTATTTTTCCACAGTGATATGGATAACTGTGAGAGTCATGTAGACGGACAGATCCCGTCCGAACAGCGCCTGGAAGAGATCGGACAGGAGATTGCCAAGCGTGCAGAGGTATCCGAGGTACAGTTCCAGTCTGCAGATGATGCATGGGCAACCTTCGGACCGGATTATTTCGGTGAGGATTATGCAGAAGGATTCCCCGAGAATCCACTGGCAGGAGAGGATACTTATGAGATTTTCCTGAGTGATGTCTCCATGCAGGATGCACTGGTGACCTGGCTGCAGTCCATTCCGGAGGTGCGCAAGGTCAACTATTCCGAAATGACAGCCAACACACTGAGCGGTCTGAACCTTCTGATCGCCTACGTGTCCATGGGAATCATCGTGATCCTGCTGGCAGTCAGCATCTTCCTGATCAGCAATACCGTAGCTATCGGTATTTCTGTCCGTTCTGCGGAGATCAATATTATGAAATATATCGGCGCTACCGACTTTTTCGTGCGTGCGCCCTTTGTGCTGGAAGGTATGCTGATCGGTCTGATCGGTGCGGCAGTACCGCTGGGACTGATCTATTCCCTTTACAATTATGCGTTGAACTATGTGATCAACCGTTTTACGGTACTCAGCGGCTTCCTGAATTTCCTGTCTGTGGACGAGATATTCCATTTCCTGATCCCGGTATCTCTGGGTGTCGGTGTGGGTATCGGTTTCCTGGGAAGTATCGCTACTGTAAGAAAGCATCTGCACGTGTAAATACAATTCCAGCAGATAACCCGGATCCTATTTGTCATGATGTGTGCGGAGTGTGGCTCTGCACTGCATCATGACATTTTAAGAATGGAGACTAAATCAAATTGAATAAAAAGAAAAAAGGCTTCCTGTGCCTGGCACTGTGCCTGATCCTGACGGTTTCCTTCGGCATGCAGGGATTGCGGGTAAATGCGACCAATATGTCATCCATTACCTCTGACAGTATCCGGGACAAACAGGATCAGATCAAACAGGCGGAAAAAGAACGTGAACAGATGAAAAGCAATCTGAGCAATTTGGAGCAGATCAAGAAAGACCTGGAGACACAGAAGACCAATCTGAAAAATTATGTAGCCCAGCTGGATCAGAATCTGAGCCAGATCGAACAGAATATTGCGGATCTGAAAAATAAGATCACAGCAAAAGAAGAAGAAATTGCAAAGACCCAGGCGGAACTGGATGCGGCACTGGAGAGAGAAGAAAATCAGAAAGATGCCATGATCCGCCGCATAAGAATTATGTATGAGAAAGGGGATTCCTACATCCTCGATATGATGTTGAAAGCAGAAAGCTTCAGCGATTTCCTGAACCGGGCGGATTTCATGGATCTGATCATGGCTTATGACAGACAGCAATGGAAAGACTTCATGGAGAACCGCAAATATATTGAACTCTGCAAAGAGGAACTGGAAGCGGAGAAAGCCATTCTGGATGAGGCCAAGGCCGGCGTGGAACAGGAGCAGGCCAATATGGAGGCTCTGATCGACCAGAAGAACCGGGATATCACCGCTTACGAATCCGATATTACCAACAAGGAACAGGCCATCAAGGAATACAAGCAGTCCATTGCGGATCAGGATGCGGAGATTGCAGCCCTGGAGGCTGCCATTGCCGCAGAGAAAAAAAAGATCCTGGAGGCCAGTGGTACTGTGCTGACTTACGATGGCGGTACCTTTAAGTTCCCGCTGGCAACCTATACCCGGATCTCGGATGATTACGGCAACCGTATCCATCCGACACTTGGAATCGAACAGTTCCACAACGGCGTGGATTTCGCGGCGCCCAAGGGCACGGCTATTTATGCGGCCTATGACGGACAGGTGGTGGCAGCCACTTACAGCAACACCATGGGCAACTACGTGATGCTCGACCATGGTGGTGGACTGTATACGATCTATATGCATGCCTCGGCATTATATGTATCCAAGGACGATATTGTGGTCAGAGGAGAGACGATAGCCGCAGTGGGCTCCACCGGACGTTCCACCGGCAACCATCTGCACTTCAGCGTGCGTAAGGATGGAGCTTACACATCCCCCTGGAACTACCTGTCGCAATAGTTCTGCAATCGCAGGGCACGTGACTGCTTGCAGGCAAAGTGCTCTGGCGATTAGCAGAACAAACATACATGAGCAAGTAGGGCGATAGCCCGGAATGCGAATGTATGCAGCATTTCGAGAGTGCGAAGCACGGAGAAATGCGTGTTGCGACAAGAAGCGCGACGTGTTGCGGCAAGAACGATGTGGAGAAGCGTCGATAGCCCGGAATGCGAATGTATGCAGCATTTCGGGAGTGCGGAGCACGGAGAAATGCGTGTTGCGGCAAGAAGCGCGACGTGTTGCGACAATATCTTGGAAATAAAGGAGAGCATTTATGGAGGAAAATAAGGAACTGGAAACCACCACCGAAGAACAGGCTTCTGTAACTCCGGCGGCAAATGATGGCGAGAAAAAAGGCTTATTTCTCAGTGGCCTTATCGTTGGCTTTGCGGCCACGTTGCTGATCGTGGGCGGTATCTTTATCGCTTTTCAGATCCACAACATCATGACCATGAAGGATGATGTGGCAGCACAGGTATCCTATGGAGAAGATTCCGCGGTCAATGCACAGACCATTAAAAAACTGCAATTGCTGGAAGACACTGTGAAGGAGAACTTTTATCTGAGTGAGGTCACCAATGAACAGCTGGAAGACGGTATGTTCCGTGGCCTGATGGACTCTCTGGATGACCCGTATTCCGAGTACTATACCGCAGAGGAGCTGAATGAACTGACGGAACAGACACAGGGCATTTACTTTGGCATCGGTGCCTATGTCAGCATGGATTCCGAGACCAATCTGCCCAAGATCAGCGGCGTGATCGAAGGAGCACCGGCAGCTGATGTGGATCTGCGTGCCAACGATATTATCTATGAAGTGGACGGTGTCTCCACTGCAGGTAAGACGTTGACGGAAGCGGTGAATATGATCCGCGGAGAAGCCGGGACCACAGTGGATCTGACCATTGTCAGACAGGGCGCCGGGGATTATCTGCACGTCACCGTGGAGAGAGCCAAGGTAGAGAGTCCCACCGTAAAATACGAAATGTTGGATGACAATATGGCATATATCCAGATCGTGGAATTCGACGATGTGACCATAGACCAGTTTACCGATGCGCTGGCAACCGTGAAGGGCTCCGGCATGGAAGGCCTGATCCTGGATCTGCGGGGCAATCCCGGTGGAAGTCTGGATGCAGTGGTTAAAATTGCCAGAAAGCTGCTCCCGGAAGGCATGATCGTATATACCGAGGACAAGGCAGGCAAGCGCACAGAGTATACCTGTGACGGCAAGACTCCTCTGGAAGTACCTCTGGTGGTACTGGTGGATATGAACAGTGCCAGTGCCTCCGAGATTCTGGCCGGAGCAATCCAGGACTACGGCGTTGGAACCCTGGTAGGTACCACTACCTTCGGTAAAGGAATCGTACAGCAGATCATGCCCTTCACCGACGGATCCGCCATCAAGATCACCATCAGCGCTTACTATACTCCCAATGGCCGCAATATCCACGGAACCGGTATTGAACCGGATGTGGAATGCGAGTTTGACGGGGAAGCATACTACAACAGTGATGATCCGGTGGACAATCAGCTGGAGAAGGCAAAAGAGGTCCTGAAAGAATTAATGAAATAAAAGTCTTGACAAAGCGCACAAAACTGTATAATATGTAACCCATAAAAACAAAGGCGTTTTTACCGGATCGGTAAAAGCGCCTTTTTCTATTATCAAAAATTCCTGCCCGGAACGTAGAATGGAGGAGCAAAATGATCAGACTGGAAAATGTATGTAAGAATTTCGGAGATCTCCAGGTACTGAAAAATGTAAATCTGGAAGTAAAAGAAGGCGAGAAGCTGGTTATCATCGGACCCTCCGGTTCCGGTAAATCCACCACCGTGCGATGCATGAATTTCCTGGAGGAGCCTACCAGTGGTCAAGTATATATCGATGGACAGAAGCTGACCCATGCGAACAAGACCAAGATCATCCGGGAGTCCATCTCCATGGTATTCCAGCAGTTCAACCTGTATCCGCATATGACGGTATTGAAGAACCTGACCATAGCACCCATGAAGCTGCATCACAAGAGCAAAAAGGAAGCCGAGGATCTGGCTTATCATTATCTGGATGTGGTAGGACTCAGGGATAAGGCTCATGTGTATCCCACAACACTTTCCGGCGGACAGCAGCAGAGAATCGCCATAGCGAGAGCCCTGTGTGCACAGACGAAGATCATTCTTTTCGATGAGCCGACTTCCGCACTGGATCCGGAGACAATCCAGGAAGTACTGGATGTCATGATCAAGCTGGCTAAGGAAAACATCACCATGGTAGTGGTTACCCACGAGATGGGATTTGCCAGACAGGTGGCGGACCGTATCGTATTCATGGCAGACGGACAGATCATTGAGGAAGGTACGCCGGATCATTTCTTCGACAATCCTTCCAACGAACGTGTAAAACAGTTCCTGGGCAAGATCATCCGTTAGACCGCAGCATTACATAACAGCAGGTCTATCCACGAAGTCATATTTACAGCATGTCAGTCAGAAGGCTTCGTGTTTAGATATATAAGTAAAGGGAATTAAAGGAGGAAAACGTTATGAAAAATCTAAGAAAATGGACTGCATTGGCAGCAGTCATGGCAATGACTGCAACTTTATTTACCGGATGCGGCAGCACTGATGCCCCCGCTTCCGAGGCAACAGCACCTGCAGCGGAAAGTACCGCAGCAGCAACCACAGAAACAGGAGCGGAAGCTCCTGCAGCAGACGGCGAGCTGGCAGCAGACGTACAGGCAATCGTAGACCGTGGTGTATTGAGAGTCGGCGTTAAAAATGCAGTAGTAGGCTTTGGCTTCCAGGATACCCTGACCGGTGAGTATTCCGGACTGGAGATCAGCCTGGCTGAGAAGATCGCAGAGAGCCTCGGCGTGGACGTAGAATTCACCGCAGTTACCGCAGCTACCAGAACCGAGCTTCTGGATTCCGGCGATATCGACTGCGTACTGGCTACCTTCACCATTACCGATGAGAGAAAGCAGAGCTGGGATTTCTCCACTCCTTATTTTACAGACTATGTAACCGTACTGGTAGAGGATAAGAGCGGCATCAGCTCCCTGGCAGACCTGGTAGACAAGAAGGTCGGTGTATCCTCCGGATCCACTTCCGCAAAGGCACTGGTAAAGGCTATGATCGATGCAGGCCTGATCGATGGCAGCGGCTTTGATGCAGATACCTTTGATCCCGCACTGTGGACTACCGGAATCTCTTTCCAGCAGTATGATGACTACCCTGCAATCTCTACCGCACTGAGTGCCGGTGAAGTAGATGCCTTCTGTGTAGATAAGTCCATTCTGGCTATTTACAAGACTGACGGACGTTCCTACATCGACGACAAGTTCTCCCCTCAGGAATATGGCGTGGCTACCACCAAGGGTTCCGGCTTCTCTGCATACGTGGATGAACTGGTACAGGGATGGCTGGCAGACGGTACCATTGACAGCCTGATCACAGAGAACGGATTAGAGTAAAAAAGAAAAAAGTAACTGGGAGGAAACACTATGTCTGGTATTATTTCAGCAAGAGCCTGGGGCAAGGTCTGGGCGTACAGGAGCACATTCCTGTTAGGACTTCTGAATACTGTGGAGACAGCATTTTTTGCGATCCTGTTATCGCTGGCACTGGGTGTGATCTTTGGCCTGATGGCTACCAGCGGAAAAAAGGTATTGCAGATCATCAGCAGAGTCTATGTGGAGATCATGCAGAATACACCGATTTTGCTTCAGCTGTGTTTCTTCTACTATGCGCTGGCTTTTTCCGGTCACAGTATCGGAATCCTGCCGACAGGTATCGTTGCACTGGGCGTATACACCGGAGCCTATATGGCCGAGGTGGTGCGCGCGGGCATCGAGGCCGTCCCTAAGGGACAGTTCGAGGCGGCTGTGTCCCAGGGATTCACTTATGTGGAGCGGATGTATTATATTATCCTGCCCCAGAGCATCAAGATCATTCTGCCGCCCATGGTGAACCAGATCGTAAACCTGATCAAAAATACCTCCTGCCTGTATATTATCGGCGGAGCGGATCTGATCTCGCTGACTTACAGCTTTGTCACCGGTGAAAATACCGGTGGAGCCTATGCTCCGGCCTATCTGGTCAGTGGACTGTTATTTTTCGTTATATGTTATCCCCTCTCCAAGACAGCCAGTGTCTGGGAGATCCATCTGAAGAAAAGAGACCAGCGGGTGACATTTCAGAGAACAGAAGGGACGGTGACGGACAATGAGTAACCTGGAAGCAAGCTTTTCCATACTGGGACAGAAAGGTGTTATGGCCTACATTCTCAAAGGTACGGTATTCACTCTGATCATTGCCCTGATCGCTGTTGTGCTGGGAATCGTCATCGGTTCGGTACTGGCCCTGTGCAGAAACTACTGCACAAGCAAAAAGACGAAAATATTTGGCATGATTGCCACTGTATACATAGAAGTATTTCGAAATACACCGTTGCTGCTGTGGATCTTCATATGCCTGGTATTCTGCCCCTGCCCGGAGCTGTTCAACCGGAAACTGTTCGGGCTGACCACAGTAGAGACCAAGCTGTTGTTCAAGGCAGCAGTTGCTCTGATCCTGTTTACCTCTTCCGTTATTGCGGAGATCATCCGCGGAGGACTGAATTCCATCGCACATGGACAGTTTGAAGCCGGCCACGCACAGGGATTCAATGTGGTACAGGTCATGATCTATATTATTCTGCCGCAGGCTTACCGGAATGTCATTCCTACCCTGTTGAGTCAGGTGATCACCACCATCAAGGACTCTTCCTATCTGGCAAATGTGGCGACTATCGAACTGATGGCCCGGACCAAACAGCTGCTTTCCGCAGCCAGCCGTTACAATGGTACTGGCAATGTAAACGTATCGGATGTATTTGTGCTGTTTGGTGTAGCTGCATTGATCTATTTTATCATCAACTACACACTGTCCTGCGTGGTACGTACCATGCAGAAACGGCGGAAGAGACCGGTACGTGTGACCGCAGATTAAACGAGAAAAGAAAAGAGGATATCCATGGAACAGTATGTGATCACGATTTCAAGACAATTCGGAAGTATGGGACGTTCCATTGCCAGGGAACTGTCCGAAATACTGGGAATAGAATTCCTGGACAGAGATATTGTGGAGGCTACGGCGAAGCGCATGGGCCTTCCGGTATCTGTCATCAGCGATGAAGAAGAGAGTATGAAGTCTACTTTCTTCCGGAGGCAGTATCCGCTCGGAATGGGAATGTCCAGCCTCAAGGATGAGATCTTTCTTACCCAGAAAAATATCATCCGGGATTTCGCAGCCAAGGGATCCTGCATCATTGTGGGACGCTGTGCGGACTATATTCTGGAGGATATCCCGAATCATCTGAATGTATATGTCTATGCCCCCGATGAGGCAAGGCTGAAAAACTGTGTGGAGAACCTGCAGATGGATCCCCAGACGGCAAAGAAAATGATGCGGGATGTGGATGCTGCCAGAAACCGTTATCACAAAGCCTATATTCCCGGCTGGCAGAGCGTTTTCGACCATAAGGATCTCATGATCGACAGCAGCCGGTTCGGCATCGACGGCACAGCAAAGATTCTGGCAGACATTGTTAAAAACCAGTGGGGCTGATGGTCCACAGATTTTTGATCTGCGGAGACAGCGTGTCATAATCCCAGGTGCGGGAAGAATTGCTTACCCGATTGGGATCTTTGACGCAAAAGCCCGTGTCATCATAATCATAGAGCAGGATATAGTGGCCGGAGGTGGTGAAATCCCCCGGCCGCATGCTGCATACGATAAGTTTGCCCTGATCCAGGGCTGTTTTCATGCTGTTTTCACCCAGGGGAAGTTCCTTGCCGGACAGGCCGAGGGCAGGAAGCCCTTCGGTCCACAGGGACCAGCTGGTGCCATTTTCCGTATAATAACCGTTCTTTTCACAGTAGGAGGCAATCTCTCTCGGGGTGCCGTTCAAATCGTGGGTGAAATAGACATAGACCATGGACAGACAGGTGGGACCACAGCCGGCGAGACCGATGATGCTATCACCGTAGGACTCGTAGCCCCAGCGCTTGTCCCATTGCAGGAGCAGAGGCACCTGTCCAATGAGAACATCGGAAGCAAGATCGATGGACTGTCCCAGATAATTTTGTCTGTTGGGGTAGTCTGCCACGAAATCCGCGGCTTCGGCATTATTTTGGGCAAGCTCGGCCAGTGCTTCCGTGATGTCTACGGTATCTGCGGTGGTAGAGAGACTTCCGGCAGCGTCAGATTCATTTTCTTCCCGCAGTGCAGCAAAATCATATTGGACAACCGGCAGATCATACCGGGCAGTCAGCTGATAATACAGATGATTGACGGCAGGAAGAATCTCATGGCCGTAATCCTGCCAGAAAGAGACTGCGGTCAGGAGCAACACGATGGCAAATGAGACCCGGAGGAAGCAGACTATGCGTTTTCTTCTGCGGATCGCCCGCTTCCTGCGGAGCATCTCCTGCCTGGAAATTCTGCGGCGGCGTTGTTGCACCGGAACCTGATAAGCTGCATTTGCATTCATAGAAATCCCTCCCGTTAGAACCGTTTTTAACAAAATAACCGTCTTTTCTATAGAAGAGTATAAAGGATTGTCCCATAAAAAGTCTTTTAAGCAGTTTTAAGCTTTTTGACAGATATCTTTAAGAATTCATGAAGATATGTTACAATAAAACATGGACCAAAATCATTCGGAAAGGGGAAGGGACCGATGATCAGGAGAAAATATGTTCCGCTGCGCATTGTGCGGCCGGGGATGATGATCGATCAGGCAATCATAGACCGTGCAGGCCGTGTACTGATCGCCAGACGTACCCGACTGGAGGATTTCCATATCGATGCGCTGAAGAAAATGGGGGTTACAGGAATCTATACCTGTGAGGGTACAGAGGATGTGAAGCCGGCGGATGCGGACAAGCCGCAGGAACTGCCGGAACCATTACAGAAAAAATATGAACAGGTGAAGGTGAAGGATCCTGCCAAGGTACAGATCTCAGAGAGCGTGCGAAGCCGCGTGGCACAGGGAGTGCAGTATTTGTATCAGGATACGCAGTCACCGGATTTTACCAATGCTTCCCGGAGTATTACGGATGACCTGTTGCGGGCTATTGAGGATAATGATGCAGTAGCAGTGGATATCGGTGCATTGAAGATCAGTGATGAGTACACTTTCAAACATAGTGTGGATGTGGCAACGATGTCCATGATCGTGGCGCAGAAATACGGACTGGATGACAAGCAGGTCTACGAGATCGGAATCGCAGGACTTTTACATGATATCGGAAAATCAAAAGTACCCAATGAGATCCTGAATAAGGCGGCGCGGCTGACGGATGAAGAGTTTGCCATTATGAAGCAGCATTCCGTGTACGGATATCGTATTCTGCAGTCTAAGGAAGATCTGTCCATGGAGATCAAGCTGGGTGTGTTACAGCATCATGAGAAAATGAACGGAAAAGGATATCCTATGGGGATCACAGGGGACAAGATCGACCTGTTTGCCAGATTGATCTCTGTGTCGGATATTTATGATGCATTGGTGACGGAGCGGCCGTATAAGAAGCCGTTTTCTCCCAGAGATGCCGTGGAAATGATCATGTCCATGACGGAAGAGTTGGATATTACAGTTATGCGGTGCTTCCTGGAGAGCGTTATTCTCTATCCGGTAGGCACAGATGTGGCATTGAGCAACGGAGAGACCGCCCGTGTTGTGGAGAACGTTCCCAATGCGGTGCTGCGCCCCAAAGTTCTGGGTCTCACCACCGGTAAAGTGTACGACCTCGCCAATGATGTGAAATGCGCGAATGTAATTATATTGTAACTGGAAAGTTAGTAAAGAAATGCTATCAAATCCCCGTAGCCCTTGGCAAGGTATAAGAAACGCGGCACGCTCGTACTTTAGTACGATGCGCTCCTGTCGCAGAGCGTAGCGGTACATAAGCGGTCACAATACGACCGCAATGCGTCCCTTGGGACGCTATGGTACCGACGTCTGCTTACGGCACTGCTTATTCTTATACCCAGCCGGGGCTACTGGTTTTTTTGAAAGCTTTCCAAAACGCAGAACTCCCGGCGTATGCGGTGCCATGTCGAAGATGTTTGTCGGAGGATGTTGATATTTTCTAGAAAAGTGCTGAAAGGCAGGGGGAAAGCGGACACGATGTCCGCGTCAGCCGATTGTCGACATGGATGTCGACTGTAGGCGGCCCCGTCATGACGAGAACTACTCATCACTTTTCGTAGAAAATTCACATCCGGAGACCTTACATCAAGACATGTGTATCGCATGCTCCGGGAGTTCGTCGGTTTTGCCAATATTCACTAGCTCTCAATTTAAAATGCAAAAACCTCTAGATAACTTCCGCATCCACTCTGGTGACGATTTCCTGGGGTCCCTTGCGGATGTGGTATTTCACTGCCGGGATCTTGGTCTTGGTGTAGAGCAGGTTGGTGTTGGGATCTACGGTGATCATGTAGCCTACGGGCGGCTTGTCTGCCACTTCGTTAACCTGTGTATTTTCATCCAATACCGCACTGACAGTACAACTGCAGAATTCGTTGCTGGCCTGGGCGGACATACCGTCTACCTTTTCCGCAAAGCCGACCTCTTCAAAATCACCTCTGCTGACTGCAAATCCACAGTCGTAGGCCACGCAGTCAATCTCGCTGGTGATCTTATGTACTCTGGTATGTCCACCGGCATCCGGGGTGATCGTGGTCTCTACCGTAATGCCGGGATAGGGACTCCACTTCGACCATACTCCGTTCTCCGTGATCTTTGACTCCTCGCAGATCCGGCGCACATAGACATAACCATCGATCCAGAACGCCAGCATATTGTCCGGGGCATTCTCATGCAGCTCGTAGCAGGACTTTGCCACGCTGATACTGAACCGGGTATCATAAGCAAACTTTCCGTATTTTGCCACGATCTGGCCGTGTCCGTTAGGGCTGTAGACGCCTGGTGCAAATGCTGTGGTGTGATTGCCGTAATGGTAGACAAACAGATCGGCATACTTCTGGGGACAGGCCGGTGCCAGCTTCGGCAATGGTGCCTCTTCCACACTCCAGAAGGGATGATCATCGGGAAGCAACAAAAAGGCAAACACCTTCATGCCCCAGTAAGGAGAACCGGGGGCATTGTACCGCTCCGCCATGGTCAGATTCGGATATCCATAGCCGATGGTCAGCACATGATCTCTGTCGAAGATCGGACGCTTCAGCCAGGTGCGCAGATGCCTTGCGATCAGACCTTTCATCACGGGAACCGGGAACGGCTCCAGTCCTGCCAGCAGGCAGACACTGAAAAAGCTGACCTGAGAGAAACGATAGGTCAGGGATCTGCCGAAAGGAATGGCCTCACCCTCTTCATCGAACCAGTAGATAAACTGTTTTGCAAATTCCATGGCTCTCGCCTTGTATTTTTTTGCCCGCTCCGGGTCATCTTTCTCCATAATCACGGCATAGATCAGGCTGTAAAAATGGATGGCAAAGGAAATATAGTAATCCTTCTGACCGGAATCTCCGTCCTGATACCAGCCTTCACCCAGATAGAAGGTCTCCAGCCCTTCCAGATATTCTTCCAGCATCTCGGGGCTATACCGGCGTCCCACCTTTTTCATTGCAATGTTCACCAGTACGGCGAACAGGATCCAGTTACACACCGGCAGAGGATGCTCATTGATCTTATTTAAATAGTTGCAGAGATTCTCCTTCTGTGCTTCCGTGAGAGGATCCCATACCACTTCGGGGGCAAACATAATGCCATAGGAAATGGCTGCCATCTCCACGAATCTCTGATCAAAAGAGGTGCATTCTCCCCAATATTCCGGGTTCTTCTCATCGGTTCCGGCCGTCAGGCCCTTGCGATAGATCTCTTCGAATTCCGGCTCTTTTCCACCGCCTGCCCAAAAGGGCACCAGTCCCCATAAGGGACGGGAAAAGGCTTCCATCCATGTGGCACCGATGTCATAATGTGCCATGGTAACGCCCAACGTCAATCTCGCCTTTTCTTCACTGTAATAGGGTTTTAACGGCTCCAGGATAGATAACATACAGTCCTGAAAATCTTTTTTGCTATGTAAGTTCATGCAGTTAGTCCCTCCAAAATAACAAACGTAGTAACTATATTCCTATATTAGAAATACTTCTTACAGAAGCCCAGACAGGATGCCATGCCGAAGATGTTTGTCGTAGAGTGTGAGATTTTCTTGAAAAGTGGTCTGGCAACAGGGCGAAAGCGAACACGATGTTCGCGTCAGCCGATCGTCGACATGGATGTCGACTGTAGGCGGGCCCGTCATAATGAGAAAAACTAAGCCACTTTTCTTTAGAAAATCCACACTCGGAGACCTTACATCAAGGCATGCGTATCTGTATGGGCTTCGTATGATATCAATTTAATATAATCTACCAGTACTCTCTCCAATCCTTCAATAACCGGGTCAGTGCCTCCATGTAGAAGTAATCTCCCCAGGAATTGCACTCGTCTACGCCGTAATGATTGCAGGTATTGTAAGGAGAATGGTTTGAGTAGGTGCTGTGCAGCACCAGTCCGTTGGATTCCTTCGGATCCTTTACGGCATAGCCCACATAGACAGACCGCATGATCTGTTTTGCCAGTGTAATGTAATGCTCTGCTTCTTCCGGCTCCAGATATTTCGCCATTTCCAGCATACCACAAGCCGCGATGGAAGCGGAAGAAGAATCTCTCGGCTGGTCATCCCCGTCGGTGAATTCCAGATCCCAGTAAGGTACCAGATCTTTGGGCAGATGTGCCAGAAAATACTCTGTTACATGCCGGAACAGATCAATATATTCTTTTCTTCCGGTATAACGGTAAGCCAGCGCCATACCGTAGACGCCCCAGGCCTGACCTCTCGCCCAGGCGGAACCGTCACGGTATCCCTGACAGGTGGCACCATGATCCGGTGCTCCCGTCTTCATATCAAAAAAGAAGGTATGCCAGGTAGAATAATCCTCACGGATCACATTGGCAACAGCGGTATGAATATGTTTCTCCGCAATGTCACGGTATTTCGGATCTCCAGTCTCATCGGATGCCCAGTACAACAGAGGCAGATTCAGTAAACAGTCAATGATCAGGTGGTAATTCTCCGGTGCATCCATGGGTCCCCATGCCTGAATAAACTCCCCTACCGGATGATATCTGGTGATGAGCTGGTCTGCTGCCTTGATGGCTGCTTCTCTGCCCTCTTTGCTGCCGGTCAGCTTATAAGCTGCCACGCAGGAAGGGGAATACAGAAATCCCATATCGTGATGATCCACTTCGATTTTCTTGTCTATACGATCCAAAAAGCTCTTTACCTGAACTTCCCCGGCTTTTTTCAGCCTTTCATCCTGAGAATATTCATAAGCCAGCCAGATCTCTCCAGTCCAGAACCCACAGGTCCAGTAATTGTTCGGAATCGGCTGATAGAAACCGTTCTCGCTGTATGCTTTCTGGAACTTCTCTGTAAATTCCGGCAGATCCCGGATTACCTGCTCCGTGGAAAACTGCAGAGCGTCTTTGATCTCCGCATCTGTGATCTGCGGATATTTCTTTTCGTCAAATGTTATCATAGTCTTATCCTTTACCTTATTATGCATTTTTATTATACAAGCCTGTGACATGGAACCGGCACAGGCTTGTGAAAATACATTGTTATCTGTTATCCCTTCAGTCCCGTAGAGGCAACACCCTCTACAAAGTATTTCTGCAATACCAGGAATACGATCAGTACCGGGATCAGCGACAATACCGATCCTGCCATGATCAGACCGTAATCGGAAGAGTACTGGCTGATGAACATTTTTAATCCCAGCTGGATGGTCTTCTTCTCCTGACTCTTTAAGTAGATCAGAGGTCCCAGATAGTCGTTCCATGTCGCCACGAAGGTGAAGATCGTCAGTGTGGACAGTGCCGGCTTCGACAACGGCAGCATGATGCTGGCATAGATCCGGTACTCACTCATACCGTCGATTCTGGCGGCTTCACACAGATCGTCGGGAATGCCTTCATAGAACTGCTTCATCATGAATACACCGAATGCGGAAAACGCCTGCAGGCAGATCATAGCAAGCAGCTTATCGTTCAGTCCCATTCTTCTCATCATGATAAACTGAGGTACCATATATACCTGCCAGGGCATTGCGATGGTTGCGATGTATGCCAGGAACAATCCGTTCTTATGACGGAAGTCCAGTTTTGCAAAGGAATATGCTGCAAAACTGCTGGTCAGTAACTGTAAGAAAGTAACGATCAATGTTAAGTATACCGTATTTCCCACGAATCTGCCAAAGGGAATCTTCGTCCAGATCTTCACGTAATTGTCCCACTTGGGGTTCGCAGGGATCCATACAAAAGGATTCATCTGGAATACTTCTCTGTCACTCTTGATGGATGCGGAAAGCATCCACAGGAAAGGAATGATCATGACCACTGCGATCAGAATGAGAATCGCATATACGATCACTTTGCCCAAAACGGCTTTTTTATGTGCTGATTTCATAATCTGTGCGCCTCCTAACGTTTTACCCTGCCGTACACTTCAATCTGACTCAGTGCCGGGAAGGGGGATGGATCTTCTGCTTTGATCAGGTTGCAAAGCTCCAGCCAGGTGATCTCTTTCTCGGGGATCGGCAGTACATGTGCCCTGCTGCTCTTCTCTAAGGGAAATTCCTGTTCACTGCCATCGGAAAACCGGATCGTTACCTGCTGCCACCAGTTGTCATGCGGGAAATCGGATCTGGTGTACAACACGATCCTGTCTGCCAGTACCGGTCTGCCGAAGTCCAGCTTCATAGCTGCATCATCCTGCATGTTGATTCCCCAGGATTCGTAGGGCCATTCTCCGTGGGAGAGGTTCGCCCGGACACCGTCAATGGCGTTTTTCGCTGCGAATACACTCTCGCCTCTGGTCTCCACATTGGCTGTCGCATGCGGATAACAGGGAACATCCATATGCTGGTCTGCAGGATTCAGTGCCAGGTTCCGGTAAGCTGTGATTTCATCTTCTCTTGCGACTTCCGCATAGAGATAATGTTTATTTCCGGAAAATACCTTAGGGGACATGCTGATCCTTTTTTCCCCGAAGGGAACATAATAGGATACATTGTCGGTTATGTATACGAAAGCATCCCCAAGAGCATCATCCACCTGTAAATGTACATGTATATTTTTCTCATCGGTCTCCAGCACGATCCGGTCACCCTCTTCATAGGTATGGGTGCAGACCAGATCCACAAAATCCTCACCGCTGCTGACGCAGATGGTGTTGCTGTCCTTATCGAGAACCTTCAAAGCCAAGATTGCCATTATGCTTTCTCCCTCTTTGCCTGACCGCGGAACTGAATGATCGTTACGAACAGTACCATCAGGAACAGTACCATTGCTACAGAGCTGGAGTAGCCCAGATCCCAGTCAATAAATGCTTTCTGATAGATGTAGTATACCAGAACGGTTGCTGAAGTGGTTAATTCTCCGCTTCCACCGCCTGCCAGCATGATGGCGATATCGTACACCTTGAAGCAGTTGATGGTCAGCATGACTACTACGAAGAAGGTCGTGGAAGACAACTGCGGCCAGGTCACATAACGGAATTTCTGCCAGGTATTTGCACCGTCCAGGCTGGCTGCCTCATACAGTTCAGAGGAGATTCCCTGTAAGCCTGCCAGGTAGATTACCATATAATAACCCATATATTTCCATACACTGAACAGAATCATGGAGAACAGTACCAGTCCGCCGGTGAACCACTGGGGAAGCTGATCCTGCGGTACATTGAAAACGTTCAGCAGAATGTTGTTCACAGGTCCTTTGGAGGGGTGGAACAGCATTTTCCATACTGCGGTGATTGCTACCAGAGAAGCTACATATGGGAAAAAGGAAAGGGTTCTGAAAATACCTCTTCCTATTACTTTCTGATTTAACACGATAGCCAGTGCCAGAGATGCGATCATGGTCAGAGGCACGGTACCGATACAATAGATAATGGTGTTTTTAAATGCTGCGATAAAGAAGGTATCTTTCCACAGTCTTGTAAAATTACTGATGCCGGCCCACTGGATCGGGTTACTCCCGTCCCACTTCATGAAAGCAAGGGCAAAGGCAAAAATAATGGGGATCAAAGTAAATACGCAGAAACCGATAAAGTTAGGTGCAATAAAGGAGTAGGCCACCAGATCTCTTTTGGTTTGACGGCTTAATTTCCGCATAACAATTCTCCTTTCAAACGCTTTTTGTGTCATCTTTTGCGTCTTTTTCTGATAAGAAAGGGGCCGTAGGTACGACCCCTTAAGTCTTATTCAACATTCAACAAACATTCAATACTTTTATAGAGAAGATCTTCATTACTGAGCCTGAAGGTCAGCTACCGCTTTATTCATTGCTGCAATACCATCATCAATGCTCATCTCACCAGTCATGATACTTCCATGATAGGAATCCAGAGCGGAGTTGATCTCAGATACATTGGGAGCGTAAGGAACTTCCAGATACAGGTTGGATACAGTCAGAGCCTCCTTGCTGGCTTCATCGGTGGGGAATCCTTCCAGACCGGAGATCATGTCTACTACTTCATCAGTCATCATTGCAGGGAAGTTACCACTGGAAGCCATAACTGCTGCGCCTTCTTCACCGCTTACCCATTTAACGAAATCCCAGGACGCATCGGGAGTATCACTTGCAGTGGTTACAGCCAGACCGGTGATGGTACCCAGAGTAGAACCGGGCTCTACGCCTTCTGCATGGGGATACTTAACGATACCCCAGTTACCGCACAGGCTGGAATCATATTCGCCGGACTTCAGGTTGGACATCATGGTTGCGATGAACCAGGAGCCCATGTTCATCATTGCTACGTCTCCACCGGAGAATGCTGCGGAATAATGTAAACCTTCGGTCTTCAGATCCGTGTACTTTCTGCATACACCGTCAGCTTCCTGATTCAGAACCATCTCATAGTAAGGTTTGAAGAAATCATAGTTTCCATCCAAAATAGTATGCTTACCATCCAGAACACCGAACAGCTGAACTGCACTTCTCCATGTGTGATAATGAGCACCGTATACCTGAGAGCCGAAGGTGGTATCGGTCATCTCTCTTGCCAGAGCATCGTACTCATCAAAGGTCATATCGTTGGTAGGATAAGCAACACCCTTGGCATCAAACAGATCCTTGTTATAGAACAATACCCAGAAGTCATTTCTGAAAGGCAGCTCATACAGGCTTCCGTCTACAGTTACCTGATCGGTAACACCTGCGTATTTGCTTAAATCCACGCCATCTTTGGAGATGTAATCATCCAGGGAAAGAATAGATCCCTTCTGTACCAGCGTTGCATATCCGGGTACATCCTTGACGGTTACTACATCGAAATCGGAGCCGCTGCCGGAAAGCTCAGTTGCCAGAACGGTCATGTAATCGGTAGAACCAAGGTCTACCATCTCAATGGTTACACCGGGATGAGATGCTTCATATGCGTCCTTAATGTCACCCCAGTACTGTGTGGTCTCCTGATCCCAGATAGCCCACTTTAAAGTAACTTCTTCTGCGGGTGCTGCTTCCGTGGAAGCTGCTGCAGCCTCAGTGGTTGCTGCTGCGGGTGCCTCACCGGTGGAAGCTGCTGTGCTGCCGTTATCGGAGCTGCCGCAGCCTGCAAGCATGGTGGTCATCATTGCTGCTGTCAGTACTAAACTTAATACTTTCTTTTTCATGTAAACCCTCCTGTTAATTTGATACTATGTTACGTCTGTTACGAATCCGTTGTTATCGGTTCCTTGACTGTAACTAAAGTATAACGAAAAAGGCCGAGACATGACATGGAAAAATTTATAATAGTATTCACAATTTTTTATAATTTGTTTACATTTTTTCAGAAAGCGCTTTCAGAAAATGTATTTTTTTATTTTAACATGCACTTTTTTTAGTATCTTGTTTTTCCAACTACCTTTTTTCTTTCGTTATGTTATACTGAATGCATGAAAAAGACTGTTTATCACTCAAAAAGCATACGAAATCGCATATTGATTTTCACGCTGAGTGCCATTTTGGGAATGTGCCTGTTGATCAGCCTGTTCAGTTATTACATATTCCGGCACTATCTGCAGAACACTCTGATCCAGTCCACCGAGACCAGCCTGCGACTGTTGTCGGAATCCATGGACAACAGTATGGATGAAGTCTACCGGTTGGTCAGATATTGCCAGACAGATTCCAATATTGCCAATTATATTGAACATAACCCCAATCCCGGCTCTGTCCTGTCCGTATCCACTTATGATTCCTTCTACGAGGAATGCAGCCGGAATTCTTCTTATAATTATATGCCCAGAATTGCCATTGTCTCACAGGAGCATTATCTGCAGGTGGTAACCGCAACGTACTCTTCTACCGCAGATCTTGCAACGCTGATTCCGGAGCTTCCTTATTATGAAGAATTACTGACTGCCGATGATTATGATTTTTCGCCCGGTATTGTATCCGATCCTTTTCACCGTGCGGGACGTAAAGTATTACCTGTGATCCGTCCCATTACCTACCAATACAATAACAGGCAGGCAGGATATCTGTTCATCGAAATATCCGCAGATCTGTTCACCATACCTTTGAAGGATTACAGTTGTCCGTCAGACAGCTTTCTCTATCTGTCCATTGCAGGACATACCTATATTTATGAAAACGGAGGCTTGCAGGAATTTACGCCCGAATATAGTATTCTGGATGACCTGAGCACATATTCTCTCACGGGCACCACACAGATTTCCAAAATCCACAGTGCTACCATGGGAGAACAGATTCTGGTCACCACTCCGTTAAATATGCCGGACTGCTACTTAAGTCAGAGTATTTCACATGCGGAGCGGACCAATCAGGCGGTTTTGTTCATGGGAATCCTTGCCTGCATCCTGATCGGCATTTTGTCTATCGGTGTCGTTCTGATGCTGTTGATGAATCGTATGATCACGGTACCTGTATCTAGGCTGCAGACACGGATGGTACGCATCGCCGGCGGAGACTTCTCCAGAGACCCTTCTGTGGAATGGGATCACGAACTTGGGGATATCGGACGGGGAATCAATGATCTGTCGGAAAATGTATCGGAACTTATGGAGAAACGACTGGAAGATGAGAAACAGAAACAGGATCTGGAATACAAGATGCTGCAAAGCCAGATCAATCCTCATTTCCTGTATAATACACTGAACTCTATCAAATGGATGGCAACCATACAGGGGGCAACCGGTATCTCCGAGATGACCACCTCCCTGTCCCGTCTGTTAAAAAGTATTTCCAAAGGCACCAGCCTGTTGATCGATATCCGGGAAGAATTATCTCTGTTGGAGAACTATTTCACCATTCAGAGCTACCGCTACGGCGGCACCATTACCATGGACATTCAGGTGGATAATGAATCTCTGTACAACAGTGAGATTATCAAGTTTACATTGCAGCCTCTGGTGGAAAATGCAATTTTCCACGGTATCGAACCGAAGGGCTGTGCCGGACACATCCGGATACATGTCGGCTATGAGACATCGGACAACACCGAAAAGATCCGTATTGATGTCACAGATGACGGTGTAGGCATGACAGCGGATAAAGCTGCACAGGTATTACGCTCCAACGACGACAGTTCCGCGGATTTCTTCCGGGAAATCGGTGTCAGCAATGTGCATAAACGCTTACAATACCAATTTGGTGCAGAATATGGCATTACCATAGAAAGCAAAGAAGGGGAATATACGACTATGTCCATACACATACCGAATATTCCTCTGCATAACAATGAAACTGTTTCATCCGAAACTATTTCATCTGAAAACACTTAATCCGGACAGGAAGCTGTCCAGAACGGAGTTACTATGTATCAGCTTTTAATTGTGGATGACGAACCTCTGGTTCAGGCTGGAATCCGTTCCATGCTGAACTGGAACGAAATGAATATCGAGATCTGTGGAACTGCCATGAACGGTCAGGCGGCGCTGAAGATTATTGAAGAAAAATCTACTGACATCGTGATCACGGACATTAAAATGCCGGTCATGAACGGTCTGGAGCTTGCGAAAACATGCAGAGAACGCTATGGGGATAACTGCCCTTATTTTATCATTCTTACCAGCTATGAGGATTTCCAGATGGCAAGGGATGCCTTGTCTTATCAGGTATCCGATTATCTGGTCAAACTGGAACTGACACCGGAAGTACTGAAAAATGCCATAGGCCGGGTGCTCACACAGATTTCCCAATCTCGTAAAAAGCAGCTGTCCGCCGTAAATATTCATCCTTTTTACGACAAATTCCTGATCAGTCTCCTGCATGACCTGTTCGAGTCCGAAGAACAGTTCCGTCTGCAGAGCAGAGATCTGAATCTGAATTTCGATTACGGTGCTTATGTGTGCTGTTACGGAGAGATCATCAGCCCTCAGGCCGACCAGATGTCTGCCGAAAAACAGATGCCTCTGTTCACCAGTTCGTTACAGATGATACGGGAACTGGGGGCTAAATATCTGCCTCTTTATGCGTTGTCTCTGGATCTGCGCCATTTTGCACTGATTTTCTGCTTTGCGGATTCCTCCGATACCGATGATTATGTGGAAAGTCTGACAGACATTCTGCAAAGCATCAGCGGAACACTGCAGAATTACTATAATGTAACACTGCGTTGCGGCATCGGCATCCCGGTTCAGACTCCCGCTACCATCTGTGACTCCTACCAGTACGCGAGACAGATCTTCCGAAATACGGAATCCAAGGACGCAATTATAGCTTTCGATACCGATCATTCGCAGGAAAACGCCAAGAATTCTTTTAACATCAGCCTGTTTAAAAATGATCTCACCAGAGCCTTTGAAGAGTATGATCCGGATATTCTGCAGACTACAATTCAGTCCCTCTGCGATCTGTTCCGGGATCACCCTGGGCACTATGTGCAGGCTCTGGACGCTGCCAGCAATATTCTCTATCTGTCGATTTCCCTGCTGCAGGATGGCGAATCTATCGTATCCGGATTTTTTGCAGACGATCCGGATGGCTACCGTTCCCTCTATAAGCAGTCCAATGTGGATCACGTGATCCAGTGGCTGCAATTCTTCTGCGGACAGCTGTGCGAATTGTTCCAATCCCGTCGAAAGGATTATAAAAACCACATCGTAACTAACGTCCGGAAATATATTAATGAACATGTTAGCGAGCGGTTGTCCCTGAATGAAGTAGCAGCGGTATTCGGCATCAGCCCGAATTACTTAAGCCAGCTGTTCAGCAAATACAACGATACCGGCTTCAGTGAATATATCAACATCTGCAAGATCACGGAAGCCAAACGGCTGCTGGAAGAAGAAAATATGAAGGTCTACGAGGCCGCAGAGGCTCTGGGCTTCGAGAGTGCCTTCTATTTCAGCAAGGTATTTAAACGGGTGGAGGGTGTCTCCCCCACGGAATACGTCAACAATAAGTTCAGTTAACTGCTATTACGGTTTGTCTCTTATTGGGAATTATGAATATGGAAAGGCAGGATCAGAGAAATGAATTCACAACCGATAAGTATAGAAAAGCGTTTTTTGGAGACAGCAAATGCATTCCACGGAAACAGCCACCCTTTTCACCCATTTCCGAAGGCTGTGGACCGAAAGGCTTATGAAGGACTCCCGGCAGCATTGAAGGAACTTCTGATTCAGGCCGGTGAGGCAAAGCTGGGATATGAATTCCCGGTGATACGTGCCACAGATTACATGCGTTTTAAAAGAGACGGTGACCGGGCTGCTTTTGAAGCCCTCTATTTTGCCAAACGTAATGCCTTAAATGATCTGATCCAGGCAGAATGTGTAGAACATCAGGGACGTTTTCTGGATGATATTCTCAACGGTATCTATTCCATCTGCGAAGAGACTGCCTGGCAGCTTCCGGCGCATAACTCCTATATTCGTGATACCCCGCAGTTGATCCTGCCGGATGTGACCAGGCCCGTCATGGATCTGTTCGCCTGTGAGACCGGTGCACTGCTGGCCTGTGCGGCTTATCTGCTGGAAGAAGAATTCAACGCTGTCAGCCCTTTTATCCTGACCTGCATCGAGGACAATCTGAAGCGCCGGATCCTGCTGCCCTACCTGACCGCACATTTCTGGTGGATGGGACATGACGATGAGCCTATGTGCAACTGGACCGTATGGTGTACACAGAATGTACTGCTGACCACGTTCCTGATGCCCTGGAGTGTGGAAATGTCCTCTCGGTTGTCCTCTCCGGTGCGCACATTCTCCGGAAATGCTCCGTTGTTCCTGCCAGAGAATACGTCTGACACAGTTGTCACATTACAGGCGATTCTGCATAAGGCCGCTGAAAGCTGTGATTATTTTCTCAAGGATTACGGCAATGACGGCTGTTGCGAGGAGGGTGCCCAATATTATCGCCATGCGGGACTATGTCTATACGGTGCCATGACTGTGCTGAACACGGTTACCGACGGTCATTTCGACACTCTGTTCCGGTGGGATAAGGTGAAAAATATTGCATCCTATATTCTGAACGTGCATGTGAATGATAAATACTATTTTAATTTTGCTGACTGCTCTCCTATAGCCGGCCGTGCCGGAGTACGGGAATATCTCTTCGGCAAAGCCACCGGGCAGGAGGATCTCTGCCTGTTCGCCGCAAAAGATTTCCAGGCGGGTCAGGGACAGCTTGTCACAGATGAAGTGAACGGTGGGAATCTGTTCTATCGCATGCAGACCGTATTTCATTATGAAGAACTGATGCAGCAGAATACTTCCGGAACACTTTCCCACCGGGATGTCTATTATCCCAGCGTAGGACTGTTCCTCGTGCATTCCGATACTCTGGATCTGGCAGTCAAAGCCGGAGACAATGCCGACAGTCACAACCACAATGATACCGGCAGCATCACCTTATACAAAAATGGACTGCCCATTCTGGCGGATATCGGTGTGGAGACCTACACCCGGAAGACCTTCTCTCCCAGACGTTACGAGATCTGGACCATGCAGTCAGGGTATCACAACCTGCCTACGATCTGCGGTACGGATCAGAAGGACGGTGTGGAATACCGTGCGGAAAATGTGATGACAGTTCTGACCGGAGCCGAACCTTCTATTTCCATGGAACTGGCTGCCGCCTATCCTGCCGCACAGGCTATTGTGCCGGATCTGACTTATGTCCGCAGGGTGACATTAAAAAAGTCTTCCAACACTGTCGTATTGGAAGACCATACAAATGCACAAGATGTTATTCTTAATTTTATTACTTATGAAAAACCTGTTATTCTTTCTGACGGTAAACTCTCCATCGGAGAAGCATCTGCCTCCTTCGAAGGGGCTGATCTGCTTGCCATAGAAACTTTACCGATCACGGACGCACACCTGAAAACGGCATGGGATCATGATCTGTACCGGATCCGGCTGAAGGGCAGCGATGCCAGCTTCCGGCTGACTATTCAGTAAAGCCTGAAATTTCAGGCTTTTCTCACGGAATGTTTATTCTTGTACATTTCATCATCTGCCCGTTTTATAGTTTCTTCCAGAGTTTCTGCTGTCTTGCGAAAGGCTCCGCCGATTGCAAGACGGCAGTAAAACTCTGCTGTTACATCCGATAAATTTCCTTTCTCATCTCCACGCATGGTACTTACCAGTTCCTGTACTTTTTCTTCCGTACAATCTCTGATCAGCATTACAAATTCATCTCCGCCGATACGGAATCCGCTTGCCTGCTCCGTGAGATACCTCCGGATAAATTCCGCTGCTTTCAGGATCACAGCATCGCCTTTTTCATGTCCGAAGGTATCATTCATGCGTTTCAAATTGTCAATGTCGAAATAAATTACACCGATGGTACAGTCATTCTGCAGTTCTTTTAACTGTTCTTTGTAGTGTCTCTTGTTGTAGAGCTGCGTCATGCTGTCATGATTGCTGTTCCAATCGGCAATAGCCAGCTGGGAACTGGACGCAATGATATCATGCTCCATTTTCTTCATGGATTCACACAGCCGTTCCAGTTCATCTCCGGTTCTGATGTTCATCCGGCTGATGGGAGATTCCTTACCATCCCGCAAAATGGCAATAGAATAGCTGGAAGCCGCCTTGGACATGGCATTTAACGGTCCCAGCACATTGTGCTGCATAAACCAGATCATAAAGACTCCGAAAAGCACCGTAATCGATGTAACAATGATGGTAATATACCCTAAATAAGTCAATTGCTCCCTTCTGACATTTTCTGTGGAAATTCCTACGATAATATAAGCCACCGGAATATTGTATGAGGAATTCAGCGGAATGTAGTAATCGCTTCTTCCGTTATACTCTAACGGTTCTATTTTCTCACATGCGATCAACTCGTCTTTTATAGCATTCTGTACCTCATCATAGGGGCGGATATCTCCTAAAAATGCTCCGTTTTCTGTCAGATCTGTGTCATACACATAACAGCCTCCACCATCCCTGAAATTGACCACGCTGATCTGCAATACATTTTCACTGGTGTTGCGATAGTCAATGAGTTTATTCCATACCTCGTAATACGCCGTATTTCTCCGTCTGTTGTCCAGATAGCCCGTTACGCTGTCTCCGTCTACCACCAGTCTGCAGGTATTCGCCACAGTCTGCGCCAGAGAATCTGTGTAATTCCGATTGACATTCATATAATTGACGTAGTTTACAAATATGAAGCTCACGTCCATAATGCATACGATGATAACAATAGCCAGAACGATTTTATACTTTAATGATTTTTTCATTCGTAATCCTCGGAAATCAATACTTTCTCTGATCTATATAGTCGGCTGCATTTTCATAGGTATAGATGTTTTCCTCAGTGTTATAGATCTTGTCCACCTCTCTGCCGGCTTCCAGTTCTTCTATGACCGTCTCCACAGTGGATGCCAGCAGCGGATTACACTCCACGGTGGCATGTAATTTCCCCGCCATCATATTTTCAAAGCTTTCGTGCAAAGCGTCAAAGGAGATCATAATGATGTCTCCCTCAGGCCCATAGCTCTTGCCGTTCCGGTCCAGTGCTTTCATGGCACCAAAGATCATGTTATCATTTTCCGAAATGATAACATCAATATCCTTTACCGTTCCTTTGCTGAGCAGATTTTCCATATAGGTCTGGCCTTCTCCCTGAGTGAAATTGGCACATCCCCTGTCTACGATAGTCCAGTTCGGATGTTCCTCCACTCCATGTAAAATACCGTTCGTTCTTCCGATGGCAGCGGTAGCTCCTTCAGTTCCTTCCAGCAGGACAATGTGGATTGTCTCGTTTTCCCGTCCCTGCTCTGTTAAATACTGATCCAGCCACGTTACAGCTTTCCGGCCTTCCTCTTCAAAATCCGAACCGATCCAGGACACGTATTCCGTTTCATCCACAGCGATTTTACGATCCGCTACGATGACCGGTATCCCAGCTTCCTCTGCGGCATGTATGGCATCCTCCCATCCGGTCTCCACGATGGGCTGCAGGATAATATAATCTACTTTCTGCTGGATCAGATCGTACATGGCTTTTACCTGGCGCTCCGAACTGGAATTGCCGTCGATATAGATCAGATCGTAGCCTCTTTCTTTGGTGAACGTATTCAGATAATCATTGGTATTGGCATCTCTCCAGTCAGACTCTTTTCCTGTCTGGATCATCCCCACCCGGATGAGACCGTCATTATACCCCGGTGCCGCACCCCGGATCAGTTGCTGCGTTTTGTCGGCTCGTTCAGTCCCACATCCGATCAACCCCAGACAAAACATCAGCACACAAGTCACGGCAACTATTCTTTTTTTCATGTAACCACCCCTGGTTCTTTATTTATCGTTATTTTTACCGTTATCTTCTCTTTTCCAAATCATGCCTCTTACGTTTTATAGTACCATCTTCCTGTATAGGGTGCAAGCCATCACCGGTGATCCTCAAAATAATTTTACGCTTTTTTTATCTTTTTAACAAGGTCTACCTATCGGATACTGATCATCAGTATCGTCATGATGATCCTGTTCGTGGGATCCAATCTATATCCGAGCCGGATCAATTCTCAACAGCTGGAAGCTACCATGTATATGAACCAATACCGTCTGGGTTCCAAAACGCTGACCACTGCCGTACAGCCTTATGCCGTCACCGGAGATAAGACCTATTACAACAATATGAAGGAATTACACGAGGACAAGAATTGTTACATTGCCTGGGAAAGTCTGCAGCAGAACGGTCTAACAGACAATGAATGGGAGGAGTTAAATCATATTGCCGAGATTTCCGAGATCTTAGTTCAGATAGGGCAGGGAAATTACCGTGTAGAGCCTACCGAAGAATATGTCGATGGCTTCGTACACTTTTCCAACGGTTTTTATCACCATTTTGTACATTTTTCCAACATTGTAATTTAGTCATGGTTTCTATCATGCCGTTGTGATATGATGGAACAAGACAATATTCGACATTCTTCGACGAAAGAGGTGCCCCTATGACAATAACCTGGTTATGCCTGTTCTGGTTGTTTTTCTTCTATTCCTTTATTGGATGGTGTATTGAGGTATGTGCTGCTGCGGTGCAGCATCGGAAATTCGTTAACCGCGGATTCGTAGCGGGTCCCCTATGCCCGATCTACGGTTTTGGTGCCATATTGTTCGAGATTTTCCTGCCGGAGCTGACGGAAGACCCGTTTTTCCTGTTCCTGGGTGGCTTTGTACTGGCTTCCCTGTTGGAATATTCCACCGGCATGTTCTTCGAAAAGGTCTATAAGAAAAAGCTGTGGGATTACTCCCGTTTCCGCTACAACGTAGGTGGCTACATCTGCCTGCCTTTTTCCCTGCTGTGGGGTGCTTTAAGTGTTGTGACCGTAATGTTTGCGGATCCACTGCTGTGTGGACTGTTTGACCGCATTCCGCACTTGCTTTCCGTTGTACTTCTGTTGGTGCTGGGCGGGCTGCTCCTGTTGGACACCGTTGGTTCCGCTTTATCTACTTTAAGCCTACAGGTACAGGCAAAGCACCGGGTGGAGGCCTCTCTGGAAAAGCAGACCGCCCGCCTGGATCAGATTACAGAAGGGCTGGGCCAGACTTCCCGTTTTCTGGAAAATGCCCTGACAAGACATATACAGAAGCGACTGCAGAAATCATATCCTTCTATCAGCCTGGATGCTCTGGTAAAAGCCAGAGAAGAACATAAAAAATCCACCGTCTTTGCCGAGGGCTGCTGCTTTTACAAACTGTTTTCCCTCTTCTTCATCGGTGCATTATTAGGTGACATTACGGAAACGATCTTCTGCCGCATCACCGCAGGTGTCTGGATGAGCCGCAGCAGTGTCATCTACGGACCTTTCAGTATTGTCTGGGGTTTGGGCTGTGCCTTCCTTACCCTGCTGCTCTACCGTTACCGCAACAAGAGCGACAGTACTATTTTTCTGGCAGGTACCCTGCTGGGCGGTGCTTACGAATATATCTGCAGTGTCTTCACGGAAATGGTCTTCGGCACAATCTTCTGGGACTACAGTGGATTTGCCTTTAATCTGGGCGGCCGTATCAATCTGCTGTACTGTTTCTTCTGGGGAATTGCCGCTGTGGTATGGATGCGGCTGATCTATCCGAAACTGTCTGACTGGATCGAAAAGATTCCAAAAAAGCCCGGTACGATCCTCTGCAATATTTTGATTGTATTCATGATCATCAATATGCTGATCTCCGCACTGGCTCTGGCAAGATATACTGAGCGCAACGATATTTCTTATTCTGTGGATACCACAGAACTTAACGGATTACAGCAATTTTTAGATGAACATTATCCGGATACCCGGATGGAGCGTATCTATCCAAATGCCAAAATGGTGAACTAGATGATTTTGTAAAGATGGGAGACCACCGACGATGCAGATCGATGACTTGACAGCAGGATTATCCCTTAACTTTTTAATCCATCTGAATACGGAACAGCTTCAATTTGAATCTAAGATTCTGGAAGTGTATCCCCGCAGACATACTTTGTTGGCTGAGGGTGTATTTACCGATGATAAAATTATTTCTTTCCGGGGAAAAGGACTGGTCGTAGACCTCATTGTCACATTTCCGGAGGAAAAGCCACAGTTGTTCAAAAATGTGACCACTAACGTGGTGAAACGTGCTGACGGAACGCTCTGCTACACTGTTTTCAGTGTTGCCGGAAGCAAAACCTATAACCGCCGGCAAAGCTACCGCTGCTATGTCGGCATCGAAACTGCTGTCCAATGCGGCCTAAACCGTGCCGCCCACGATGTCATCATCAAGGACATCAGCTACAACGGCTTTTCCGTGGTCAGCAAAGAAGATTTAAAACTGGAGGTCAATCAGACCGTCCATGCCGTCTTGAATGATCATATGGATGAAACCGCCGAAAACTTCAACTTCCATCTCTATGGACTGGTTGCACGGATACAGGAACTGGAAAACGGGCTGTTTCTCTACGGCTGCCGTCTCAACAATCCGGTTCCGGGACTGGAACAATATATTATAAAAAAAGAACGGGCTGTCTTACGGAAAAGACAGTCATCCTGAGATTCTACGCAACTATTTCGTATAACGCAAAAAACCGCTGCCCCTTACGGGGCAACGGTTTTTGTATTCAAAGGATTATCCCTCAATAGCGATGTATTTATTGGTCTCTACCGCAGGCTTTGCTTCCTTCTTAGGAACATTCAGAGTCAGGATACCATGTTTGAACTCGCCCTTGATATCCTCCTGAGTCAGGTTGTCACCAACATAGAAGCTACGCTGGCAAGCTCCGGCATAACGCTCCTTGCGGATGTATTTACCGGTCTTCTTCTCCTGCTCATCCTCATCCAGACCTTTGGCAGCCTCAATGGTCAGATAACCATCCTCCAGAGAAACCTTGATCTCATCTTTCTTGAAGCCGGGCAGATCAACGATCAACTCATAGTTGTCATCGGTCTCCTTGATATCGGTCTTCATTACATTATGTGCATGTCTGCCATACAGTTTCTTCTCTATCTGATTCTCTGCTCTGTTGTCAAAGAAAGGTACATCATCAAAAAAGTCATCAAATAAGTTCTCTCCAAAAATGCTAGGTAATAACATAAGTCATCTCTCCTTTTCTATTAAACATATGTCGGTGTCTTTCGATACCTCTTACCTTTTGTCCTCCGGCAACCACCGGAGAATTTCGGAACCTGTCAGAGGATCTTCGATCAATCTCTTGATCTTTCTTCCTCTCCCTTGTTCTAGTTGTACTATAACACGCATATATAAGTATGTCAATTAAGAAAAAATTATATAATTATAAATTAAAAATAAACTGCAAAAAAGAACCAGAACACTGTGATCCACAGTACTCCGGTTCTTTTTTACAGGCAAAACCGCCAGTCTTACTTATTTGTTTTCTCTTACTTATCCTTTGCAGTAAAGAATACAAAGAATACATCTCCCTCAGTGTCATTGGAGAACTGCTCCAGATAAGAAATGGAATAATCCTTGGAATCTTCCGGTACTTCATATACCAGCAGACCGGTTTTCTCTTCGTTAACACCCAGATCATACTCTTCCGGCAGCTGTTCGTCACTTACAGTGTTACCATAGTAGGTGATAGGTGCAGCGTATGCGTCATCGTTATCATCATCGCCCCACTGGATCTGGAAATCGGTGTCATACATGGTAACGGTAGAACGATCGGTGTTCTTAACGGTTATTTCTGCTACTAACAGCTTATTTCCCTCGGAAGGGGTATATCCTTCATAGTCATTGCAGGTATATGCGCTGTTTACAGTGTAATCGAAGAAGTAAGTTCTCATTACATCTCCCATACGTCCTTCTGCATAGCCGTCATCATCTGCGGTTACCACACCACTCTTGCTGCTGGTATTGGATCCGGAACTTGCAATATTCTGAATTGCGCTGTCTACAGGACCACATCCTACCAGACTAAATGCCAGTACAGTTGCTACAATAATTCCAACAAATTTTTTCATTTTCTTTCTCCCTCTCATAACCCTTATTGTGCATGCAGTCATCTGCACGCGAACCCAGTATAGCACACAAAATGGCAGAATGCAACGCTTTATTGCGCTACTTTGCGAATGTAAGTGCTTACTCACGGGTCAGACGCAGGATCACATCGCTGTGTTCCGGATATTTTTCCAATAGTTTTTTCCGTTCAAACAGTTCAAATTCTTCATATTTAAAACAGGGTGAAACCATACAGCCCACCAGACTGAAACCCTCTTCCTCCATGGCAGACCCGAAGATCATTCCCTTTGGAACCAGTACCTGCGGGACTTCTCCCTTTTCCAGGTCCAGCCCAAGTTTCGCCGCTGTGAGTTTTCCGGCCTCATCGATCATATAAATCGTCAACGCATTGCCGTCATGATAATACCATACCTCATCCGACTTCAGGCGATGAAAATGGGACACTTCCCCCTTTGCCAGCATAAAATAAATGCTGCTCCACAGGTTCCTCTCTTCTTTTTCCAGCAGGCATTCCTTGAAATAACCGCCCTCCACATGGGGCTCCATTTCCAGATGCTCTATATAATATTCCGCTGAATGCTTCATACTCTTATCCCTCCGGCTATTTTCTTTTCTACTAAATTAGTGTATACTATGCAGAGAAAAAGCGCAATTATTAACCTGAAAGATTGTGCGGAATGGAGAATATCATGGAAAAAATAGCAAGCTTCACCATTGACCATATCAAGCTTCAGCCCGGTGTCTATGTATCCCGCAAGGATCACATCGGTGCAGAGGTCATCACCACCTTCGATCTGCGTATGACCAGTCCCAACGAAGAGCCTGTGATGAATACCGCAGAAGTACACACCATCGAGCATCTGGGTGCAACTTTCCTGCGCAATCATCCGGAATACAAGGACAAGACCGTCTACTTCGGCCCCATGGGATGCCGTACCGGCTTCTATCTGCTGCTGGCCGGAGATCTCTCTTCTAAGGATATTGTTCCTCTGATGGTGGAAATGTTTGAATTCATCCGCGATTACAAGGGTGAGGTACCCGGTGCTTCTCCCAAAGACTGCGGCAACTATCTGGATATGAATCTGGGTATGGCCAACTATCTGGCAAAACGCTATCTGGATAATGTGCTGTACGGCATTGACGACAGCCGTCTGGTATATCCGGAGTGATTACAATTATTTAAGAAAGAACAGGAAACACACATGAAAAAAATCGGAATCATCGGTGCCATGGAGCTGGAAGTGGAAACTCTCAAGGCTCACATGACCACCACTAATATCACGACCAAAGCAACTATGGAATTTCACGAGGGTACCCTGAACGGTACTCCCGTAGTCATCGTCCGCAGCGGTGTCGGCAAAGTCAATGCCGCTCTCTGCGTACAGATTCTGGCAGACCTTTTTCAGGTCACTGCCATCATCAACACCGGTGTGGCAGGATCCCTGAATGCCGCTCTGGACATCGGAGATATTCTGATCTCCAAGGATGCCCTGCACCATGATGTAGATGCCACCATTTTCGGTTACAAGCCTGGGGAAATTCCCCAGCTGGGATGCCGGGAATTCCTTGCAGATGAGCATCTTATCGAGGTTGCTGCCAGCACCTGTCAGGAGGTCAATCCGGACATTCACGTTCATACCGGGCGTGTAGTCAGCGGAGATCAGTTCATTTCCAGCAAAGAAGTCAAGGACCGCCTGATCAAAGAATTTCAGGGGGACTGTGCCGAGATGGAGGGTGCTTCCATTGCCCACGGTGCTTACCTGAACGGTATTCCCTTTGTCATCATCCGTGCCATTTCCGACAAGGCGGATGACAGTGCCGAGATGGATTATCCTACCTTTGAAAAGGCCGCAGCGCTCCACTCCGCCAAGCTGGTAGAGGCTATGATGCCCCGGATCTGATCCGGGCGGCTGTCCTGTGGATCGAAAACAATGCCTGCTGCACAGACTTTGCAGGCAATAGAAAGGCATGCATATTAACATGAAAAAAGAAAAGAAATACATTGAATATATCTTAAAACAGGCCGAAGCCCTGCTGGCTATCGACAGCCCTTCCGGCTTCACGGAAAAAGTAACGGATTACCTCTGTGAAGAGTACAAGCGCCTCGGCTACAAACCGGTCAAGACCAAAAAGGGCGGCGTTCTCGTAGAGATCGGCGGTAAAGGCAACGCGGTTCTGACCATGGCCCATGTAGACACGCTGGGCGGCATGGTGGCAGAGATCAAGATCAACGGCCGTCTCCGTCTGACTAAGGTCGGCGGCTTAAACGCCAACAATATCGAGACCGAGAACTGCCGTATCTATACGCTGGACGGCAAAGTATACGAAGGCACCGTACAGCTGACGGATGCTTCCATCCATGTCAACGGCGATTACCAGAAGTCCGAGCGTACCTTCGATTCCGTAGAAGTCCTGTTGGATGAAAAGGTATCTTCCAAGGAAGATGTCAAGGCACTGGGTATTGAGAACGGTTCCTTCGTCTGCATGGATCCCCGGACCCGCATCACGGAGTCCGGTTACATCAAGAGCCGTTTCCTGGATGACAAGCTCAGCACCGCAATTCTATTAGGATTTGCAAAATATGTAAAAGATGAGGATCTGAAGCTGTCCCGCAAAGTCTACCAGCATATCACCGTCTTCGAGGAGGTCGGCCATGGTGCCTGTGCTTCCGCTCCGGAAGATGTGGAGGAACTGCTGTCCGTAGATATGGGCTGCGTCGGAGAGGGTCTGGAATGCACGGATCGTCAGGTATCCATCTGCGTCAAGGACGGCCACGGGCCTTATCATTATGATGTAGTCAAAGCCCTGATTCAGGCAGCGAAGGACAATCATATCGACTACGCCGCAGATGTTTACCCCTACTACGGCTCCGATGCTGATGCCGCATTAAGCGCCGGTATTGATGCCAGACACGGACTCATCGGCCCCGGTGTCTACGCTTCCCACGGCTACGAGCGTTCCCACAAGGATGCAGTTGCCGCAACGCTGGAATTGTTGAAGGCTTATCTGGCATAGCAGAGAAATAGAATGCACACAAAAAGCAGTCCGAAGACCGACAGATTTTCTGCCGTCTACGGGCTGCTTTTATATTATGTTCTACTATTGATCTACTTATTTGGCTTCTTCCGCTTCCGTATCTTTTTTCTTATTGAATACGAACAGCTTACTGAATACATAGTTGCCGATAATGACCAGAACTGCGGAGATCAGGGTTGCCACCAGCAGATTTACACCGATTGCGGTCAGTACCTGCATCACTACCATATCCAGAATCAGCGTGGATACTCTGGAAAGTACGAATTTCGGTGCTTCGGACAGCATCGGAGCATTGCTCTTGAATACAAACTTACGGTTGGTAAAATATGCGAAAATGACACCCGCCGTCCAGTTGATAACACTTAATACAACATTCTGAAAGGGTGTGGGATACATTGTGTTGTCAAATAACAGGAAGTTTGCCAGGAATTTTGCTGCCCAGGATACGACCGTGGTCAGTCCGCCTACGATCAGGTATGCAATGATCTCTTCATACTTGATCCAAAGTGCCTTTATTTTTTCTACCATATTGTTCCTCATTTCTCTGTGTTAAGGTTAACAAAACTATTCAGAACCCACATTCGCAAAATCGCCTCTGCGTGGCTTTCTTTTTGCTCATGTGGTTACTTCGCCCTATAAATAGTTAACTACAAATAACAAATATACACAAATATCCCCTTAAATGCAAGCATTCCAAAGACATTTGTGTATATCTTAATCACTGTTTATGAAATTCTATACCACCGTATGGCTTATAAATTTACCACGTTACGATTCTCACCACGCATAAATGCCTTAATGTTCTCGTAGACGCCCTGTACGCAACGGGTACGTGCCTCCACGCTGGCCCATGCCAGGTGCGGTGTGATGATCAGCTTGTTACTGTCTTTTAACTGGCTTAAAGGATTAGATAACTCCAAAGGCTCCTTTTCCAGGACATCCAGACCTGCTGCCTGAATCTCTCCGGCCACCAGTGCTTCATAGAGATCAGCGTTATTTACCACGGGGCCTCTTGCCACATTGATGAGGATTGCTGTCTTTTTCATCTTACGAAGGGCTTCCTTATCAATGAAATTACGGGATAAGTCACTTAACGGACAATGCAGGGACAGGAAATCGCTCTCTTTTAACAGGGTATCCCTGTCCACCTGCGGATAATCCGTACAGGTGCTCTTGCCCGTGATGGAATAAAAGATTACCTTACAGCCGAAAGCGGTAGCGATCGCTGCGGCTCTCCTGCCGATATTCCCCATTCCTACAATGCCCCATGTCTTACCTTCTAATTCATAAAAAGGTCTGTCAAAATTAGAAAAACGATCCTGTGCACTGTAAGCGCCGGATTTTACATATTCATCATAGTAGGGCATCTTCTGGCTCAATGCCAGCGCCAGAGTAAAAGTATGCTGTGCCACCATGGCTGTGGAATAGTCCACCACATTTGCCACCTTGATACCTCTGGACTTGCAATATGCCAGATCACAGTTGTCGTATCCGGTGGCAAGCTCACAGATCAGCTTCACATTGGGGCAATCCTTCAGGGATTCCTCTTTCATGGGAGCCTTGTTGCAGACAATGACATCCGCATCTCCCACACGCTCTGCCACTTCCTGTGCAGTAACGGTATTCGGGTAACTGGTCACTTCTCCCAATTCATTAAAGCAGTCCACCGGCACATCCGTGCCGGCGCTGTTTCTCTCCAGCAATACAATCTTCATCTCTTGCAATTTCTCCTGTCTTTTGTTTTCTTTTCGTAATAGTATAATAACATAGTAGAATAAACGATTTCTCCGGGCTATCGCCCTACTTACTTATTCCATCATACAGCAACAGCGTAATGAAATCAATTCATTACGCTGTCCTTTTCTGCTTTTGAAACATATTACTGCCGGGGTGATCCCGCCTCTGTGGCTTACAATCTCTTCAGCAGTTCTTCTCTCTGTGCCTCATAACCGGGCTTGCCAAGCAGAGCGAACATATTCTTCTTGTAGCTCTCTACACCGGGCTGGTTGAAAGGATTTACACCCAGCAGGTATCCGCTGACACCACATGCGAACTCGAAGAAGTAGAACAGCTCGCCAAGATAGAACTCATTTACCTCGGGAACGGTTACCATGAAGTTGGGAACCTGACCGTCGGTATGTGCCAGAATAGTTCCGTTCATAGCACTCTTATTGACGAAATCAACAGTCTTACCTGCCAGATAGTTCAGACCATCCAGATCTACAGGCTCCTCGCCGATCGTAAGCTCCTCTCTCGGAGTGTCGATGTTGATCACGGTTTCGAACATTACACGGGAACCGTCCTGAATGAACTGACCCATGGAATGCAGATCGGTGGTCAGATCCACGCTTGCGGGGAACAGACCCTTGTTGTCCTTACCCTCGCTCTCACCGAACAGCTGCTTCCACCACTCACTTACATAGTGAACAGCGGGCTCGTAGTTCGCCAGAATCTCAACACTCTTGCCCTTGCGCAGTAAGATGTTACGCAGAGCCGCATACTGCAGCGCATCGTTCTCTTCGAAATCATTCTCCAGTGCACGCTTTCTTCCGCTGGCTGCACCTTCCATCAGCTTGTCGATATCAGCACCGCTGACAGCGATAGGTAACAGACCTACTGCGGTCAGTACGGAGAAACGTCCTCCTACATCATCGGGTACTACGAAGGTCTCGTAACCTTCCTCATCGGACAGATGCTTTAAACTTCCCTTAGCCTTATCGGTGGTAGCATAGATTCTCTCTGCCGCACCCTTCTTGCCGTATTTAGCTTCCAGCTTCTCCTTGAATACACGGAAAGCAATAGCGGGCTCTGTGGTGGTACCGGACTTGGAGATCATGTTGATGGAGAAATCTCTGTCGCCTACTACATCCATCAGGTGCTTCAGATAGGTGGAGCTGATGGAGTTACCACAGAAGTAGATCTCCGGAGTCTTACGTACACTCTTATCCAGCACATTGTAGAAGCTGTGGCTTAAGAACTCGATCGCCGCTCTGGCTCCCAGATAAGAACCACCGATACCGATAACCAACAGGACATCGGAATCGCTCTGGATCTTCTTCGCTGCTGCCTTGATGCGGGCGAACTCTTCCTTATCGTAATCTACGGGAAGGTCGATCCATCCCAGGAAATCATTGCCTGCACCGGTCTTGGATACCAGGGTCTCCTTCGCATCCAGGGTAAGCTTCTTCATGTAACCGATCTCTTCCTCAGAAATAAAAGAGCCGGCCTTGGAATAATCAAATGTAACTTGTCTGCTCATAATGCTCCTCCTTATATCTTGCAGATATATCACGCATTCTTGCGTTACTTACTTAAAAAATCCGTTTTTATTTTAACAAAGTTACATCTCATTTTCAAGACATATCTATAGATCCGGGGAATGTTTTCTGAATTCTTTCGGACGTCTGGCATTTTCCGCTATACTGTAAGTAATTCCTGAAGCAATGCCTGTAATTCTTCCTCCGTGACTCTGGCGGGATCCTCCGGCCGTTCTGTTATCGCCTTGCCTTCCGCCTTTTCGGGCGTTGCATTTTCCGTGGAAAATACTTCTCTGTCCAGACGATCTGCCGTCTCCTCCGGCTGCACCGCTCTGCTGCGGATCGGCATCAGTTCCACCGTCCGTCTGCCGGAAGTACGCTGCCTTCTTCCCGCCTTTCCGCCGGTTGCGATCTCCTCCACCAGACTTCCCGGGCCGTAGAGTCTCTCATAATCCTGCTCCGTAACGGGGATCCGGCCCGACAGATGATTTTCCAGATAATCAATGAGGTTCGTCTTTAATATTCTGCGTTTTCCCTTGATATCCACCATGGCTGACAAGGAAAAATAAAGATACATTCCTAAGAAGCTTACTATATAAAAAGGCAGGATTTCCCCCAGCATCCTTCCGCCCATGATCCCCTTACAGATCCCGACACCGGCAAACACAATGGAAAACAGCATGCACTGGCCGGACAAATGATACCAGGCATCAAAGGATAGGTGTCCAAACGCCAGCCGGTTGAGGAACTTGTCCACAAACACCGGAATGTTTGATACTCCACCATTTAACTGGTAACAATTTGCAAATTTTACTTTACACTGTTTCAACAGGCGGTTATTCGTCGTTGCCATATTATCTGTCTCTTTTATCATCGTATGGTAAAATCCTGCCAGAAGCAGACGCACCAGAATACTAAGTCCCAGAAATACCAGAATTCCGGTTGTGATCACTTTTTCTTCTTTGAAAATCGTAAACATAACCTGCGCTCCTTTCTATCGCTTCCTTAGAGTATAACGTATTAGAGGCTTGTTTTGTACGTTTTTTCATCGTCATTCTTCTACGTTGCCGAACAGAAAAAGTATTTCTTTTACATTTTTCGTGAAAAGAAAACCTTGTACATATTGTTGTATAAATGCCGAAAATCTGCTATAATCACTCCTTAGAAATTCAGTTTGAAAAGGATGGTTTTACATATGATATACAAGACAAAAGGTACCTGTTCCACTTCGATCGATGTAGAATTAAAGGATGGTGTTATTGATTCCGTAAAATTCACCGGTGGATGCAACGGTAATCTGCAGGGAATCAGTGCTCTGGTAAAAGGAATGAAGCCGGAAGAAGCAATCAGCCGTCTCAAGGGGATCCGCTGCGGTTTCAAGCCTACCTCCTGTCCTGACCAGCTGGCTCATGCCCTGGAAGAAATGATCGCACAGTAATCTCACCGACAAGAAGGATTTTATTATGAAAAAAATCGTATTGACCGGCGGCGGAACTGCCGGACATGTAACCCCCAATATTGCTTTATTACCGGCGCTGCAGGCGGCCGGCTATGAAATTGCCTATGTGGGATCTTATGAAGGCATTGAGAAAAAGCTGATTGCGGATTTCAACATTCCCTACACAGGCATTTCTACGGGCAAATTCCGCAGATACCTGGATCCGAAGAACTTCTCCGATCCGTTCCGTGTCATGAAGGGATTTGTGGAAGCGAGAAATTACCTGAAAAATTACCAGCCGGATGTAGTCTTCTCCAAGGGGGGCTTCGTAAGCGTCCCGGTCGTCCGCGCTGCAGCTTCCTTACATATTCCCTGTATCATCCACGAATCGGATATGACACCGGGACTGGCCAATAAGCTGTGCATTCCCGTGGCAGAAAAGGTATGCTGCAATTTCCCGGAGACTATGAAAAATATCCCTGCCGACAAGGCTGTCCTGACCGGTTCTCCCATTCGTGCGGAGCTGGCACAGGGCAGCCGGCTGGCCGGACTGAACATGTGCGGCTTTACTGCCAATAAACCTGTCATCATGGTCATTGGCGGAAGTCTGGGTGCAGCTAACGTGAACAAGGCTGTCCGCGATGCATTGCCGAAGCTTCTGGAGGATTTTCAGGTAGTCCATCTCTGCGGCAAGGACAAGATCGACAACCTGCTGTTAAATACCCCCGGATATAAACAGTTCGAATATATCAAATCGGAATTAAAGGACATTTTCGCCATGGCAGACGTGGTGATTTCCCGTGCCGGAGCCAATGCCATCTGCGAACTTCTGGCGCTGAAGAAGCCCAATATCCTGATTCCCCTGCCTGCTGCCAGCAGCCGCGGAGACCAACTGTTGAATGCTGCTTCCTTCGAGGCGCAGGGCTATTCCATTGTGCTGAACGAGGATGATATTACGACGAATCTGCTGGTGGATAAAGTACACGAGCTTTACTTCAACCGCCAGAAATACGTAGAAGCCATGAGCCGCAGCCACCAGATGGATGCGGTCAACACGATCATGTCGCTGATCAATGAAGCAGCAAACAAGAGTCATACGCAATAATATCATGTATTACCATGTATGGATTGAGGGGAATTATTTTGAAAGGATTATTGGAAATCTGCTGCGGCAGCTTCGAAGATGTGAAAACTGCCTGGCAAAATGGTGCAAACCGGGTAGAGCTTAACAGTGCACTGTATCTGGGTGGTCTCACACCTTCTACGGCCAATCTGATCTGTGCAAAAGAGCAGTGCAGCATCCCTATTGTAACAATGGTCCGTCCAAGAGGAGGCGGCTTCTGCTATTCCCAGGATGAATACGAGACCATGCTCTTAGATGCCCGCATACTTTTAGAGCACGGAGCTGACGGTATTGCTTTCGGCTTCCTGACAGCGGATCATGCCATCCATAGGAACCGGACACAGGAAATGATCGACCTCATCCATAGCGCCGGAAAAGAAGCAGTATTTCACCGGGCGTTTGATTGTGTTGCACAACAGGAACGTGCGGTGGAGGCATTGATCTCCCTTGGTGCGGACCGGATCCTCACCAGCGGTGGTGCACCTGATGTATGGTCGGGCAGAACGCAATTGCAAAAGCTGCAAAGCCAGTATGGTAAGGATATCTCATTTTTAGCGGGAAGCGGCGTGAATTCACAAAACGTAAAAGCGCTGATGGAATATACGAGGATAGAACAGGTTCATACATCCTGCAGAAGCTGGCAGCCGGATGTAACTGCCTCCCTGCAGGATGTGGACTTCTCTTATGATAGAAACCGAAAGAATGCATATGAAGCAGTGGATGCCGGAAAAGTGAAGGAAATGCGGGCAGCAATGCCTATATTGTAATCAGCCCATGTTCTAAGCAAAAATCGTAGACTCCGTCTTCTTCCACCGATCTGCACGTGCAGGTGGCGTGGGCTTTGATCTCATCCTTCGCATTCCCCATGGCCACACCGGTGCCGACTGCTTCCAGCATCTCGATATCATTGAAGCCATCTCCAAAAGCGATGGCTTCCTCCTTTGTAAAGCCAAAATGCTGAAGTACCGCGTGCACAGCGTTTCCCTTCCCACATTCCAGAGGAATGATATCAGCCGCTCTATCCCACCACGCTGTAATCTGTGTATGGTGCGTTCCATAGAGAATCCTCTCATACTCTTCTTCCCGGCAGGCACACATCATCTGATAGATATCCTCATGAACCCGTTCATCGAATTGTTTATCGATTTTCAATATCTCATTACCGAATCTGAAATACTGCTCCAGATCCGGATCTGTACCGTTGGTGATGATAAAATGTTCGTTACTTATCGCTACCGCCCTATGCATGCCTTTCAGATTCTGAAGGATCTGAAGCTTGTCCATCCGATCAAGCGGGCACTTAAAAATAATCTCGTCTCCTACTGTTACATAAGAACCGTTAAAGGTCAGAAGAGCATCGAAATCAATTCCCGGAAAACGCGGCGCCGACAGATATCCTCTTCCGGTCGCCATACACAGCTTCACCCCATTCCGACGAAGAGAAATTAATGCATGCAGCGTCCGCTCACTTAATTCTTTATGGCCCATCTTCAGAAGTGTTCCATCGACATCAAAAAATGCAATTTTAATCATGCTTGCCACCTCCGTCCGGCTCACAGGATATATTCCATCTGCCGTTCTTTTGTCTTCATTCCCATCTTTTCATAAAAGTGCTCTGCTGAAGTGTTGCCTGCCCAGACGTTCAGGGTTACTTCATAGCAGCCCAGTTCTTTTGCCTGCTGCTTCACATATTCAAACAGGCTTTCCCCGATATGCTGACCCCGTGTCTGCTTGTCAACGCAAAGGTCATCGATAAACAATGATTTAAAGGGCACCATATTAGTGGAAAAGGGCTGCTCCCTGAGTTGGCAGAATGCATAGCCCATGCACAGATCGTCCTCGTCTACGGCAACATAGATAGGGTGATCCTCCTGTTGTAATAGCTCTGTCAGCTCGCAGGGGGTGTATTTCGTAGTACCCGGTATAAAAATATCCGGACGGATCTCTGCATGTATCTGTAATACCTGCCCCAACAGTGCAAGAATTCTTGGAATGTCCTTTTTCTCTGCCTTGCGAATCTTCATTTCTATTTCGCTCCTTTATTCGACAAATCCCGTTTTATTACTTCTCCCAGTGTTATAACCCTTCCATGTCTAGATCCACGATTAACTTTCCAATTTTCCGTTCTTTTAAAAGATAGCACATATAGATAGGAAGATATACCACGGCTCCCTCCTGTTCCATATTTGCTACCGATAAAACATATGCTTTCTCAATATGATAATCAGAAATTTTCATAAAGTTATCCAAGGATTTGTGTGCCTTGTAAGCTTTCCCGGATTTCACCTCAATGGGAACCACTTTCCCATCCATTTCGACCAAAACATCCAGTTCCCCTATATCTTTCTTTTTACAGAAATAAGGTTCCAAACCATTGGCCGTTAATTGCTGTGCCACAGCATTTTCAAAGTGAGCACCGTTATTTACTTCGCTGTTTTTATTGATCAGTTCCAGTTTGGTTTCCGCCGGATATGCACTGGTAAGCAAACCGGTGTCATTGGAAAAAAGTCGGAACACATTACTGCTCTTGCTCGCTTTGAGAGGAATAACAGGAGCTTCCACGTTATACACCGGTAACGCAACTCCGGCATCTTTCAGCCATAAAAAGCTGTTTTCATATCTGTCAAACTTTAACTCTTTATTCAGCATTGTAAATACAAATTTTTTATTCTGTTTATTCAATTCTGCCGGAATGATATCATAAATAGATATCAATTTCAGTTTTTTATCTTCACTCTCATATTGAGAGAAATCCTCTTTATATAGCGCAACGATATCCCGTTGTACCTTATCCACTTCCCGGATATCTTTTGTAGCAATATAGATTTTTACCGCATCCGGCATGCCTCCGACAATTAGATAGATAAAAAACAGCGACAATAGCTTCTGATGTATGAATTCATCCACGGGCTGACATGTTTCAAATTTCGCTTTCAACATTTCCAAAGTTGTTTTTGACACATTATTTGCTATCATGAATTCTTCAAAATCCATCGGATACATTGTCAAAACAGTTAAATATCCAACCGGAACCGACGTTATTCCCTTAAGCTCTACTCCTAATAAGGATCCGCTCATTACATATTTGAAGCTGCCTTCTTCTACAAGGAATTTTATTTTTGTCACTATTTCCGGACATTTCTGTATCTCATCAAAAAAGACGACCGTTTCCTGCGGCTTACAATCCTCCGGCATAATCATTTTTAATTTCACCAGAAACTCATTCGCACTCATTTTTACATTGAGATAATCCACCAAATCCGGCTGATCTATAAAATTAACTTCAAACTTACGATATCCGCTTTTGGCAATTTCCTCTCTTATCAGCCAGGTCTTTCCAATCTGTCTGGCGCCTGTTACCAATAATGCTTTATCCGATCTTTTCAACCATTCTTCTATGATAATAGAGTCTTTTCTATACATAAATTCCCTCCTCCCTTTTTAACAGTATCTATTTTGCCCCGTTTTTTCAATATGATTTGTAATATTTTGCCCCGTTTTATTCAATTTACCATTCCAAAGGTATTTTTTTCTTTCTCGTCGAATTCTTTTTTCCATGCAAAAATAATTGTTGTATCATCCCTATAGTCGAGTAGACTAAGACCTCTCAATCTTAGCCCCTCACAGATCCGTACGTGCGG
>ENA-UOJJ01000129-UOJJ01000129.1-human-gut-metagenome-genome-assembly--contig:-CS66-NODE-129-length-132459-cov-22.709246_pt1 | contig 132459 bp, 112 predicted proteins | sample MGYA00242343_ERZ723890 | MGnify/ENA metagenome assembly ERZ723890
TGTGTTATACTGTTTTATAGGATTTTCTTTCCCTTGTATTTTCCCTTATCAGAGTCCATAAATCCATATGGGAAGATATAACATAAGGGAAAGTCTAAGGGAAAGCTTACCTGCGATAAACTTAGTGTTTTCAAGGGATTGAGAGATATTTGATAATAAAATATAACAATTATTAAATTCCTTGTAGAGGAGGGAAGAAAAAAAGGTTCTGTGAACCTTTTTTCCTCCGAACCGACCGACGAGGCATGATAATGCCGAGGAGACCTTGGACCATGGGTTCAAGGGACTCCTCGGCATAAATCAAAAAGACTCAGGTTTTAACCTGAGTCTTTTGATTTCCTGCGGAAGATGGGACTTGAACCCACACGAGCGCAATGCTCACAAGATCCTTAGTCTTGCTCGTCTGCCAGTTCCGACACTTCCGCTTGACTTACGCCACGAATGATATAATACCATCTAATGAGGTTTAGGTCAAGTGATTTTTGCAAAAAAATATTTTTTTATTAAAATCCTTTTATCCGGGCAGAAATGATATTGACAAACTTCACGAGTTAGAATAGACTAACCGCAAAGGGAGGATAAAATGATGTTTTTGGAAATCAGGGGAATTAAAAAGAACTTTGGCGAGGGAGACAGCCTTGTAGAAGTGTTGAAGGGGATTGATTTATCCGTGGAAAAGGGAGAGTTCTGTGTACTGTTAGGACCTTCCGGTTCCGGTAAATCAACCCTTTTAAACATTATAGGAGGAATTGACCGGGCGAATGAAGGCAGCATTACGATCAATGGTGAAAAGACAGAGGATATGAATGAAAAGCGTCTGACCATATACCGGAGAAAGCACTTGGGCTACATCTTCCAGATGTATAATCTGATTCCGAATCTTACCGTACAGGAAAACATTGAGGTGGGCGCTTATTTAAGTGAGCATCCACTGGATGTGGAGGAGCTGATCGGGACACTGGGACTTGAAAAGCATAAGAATAAGCTCCCGAATCAGTTATCAGGAGGACAGCAGCAACGCTGTGCCATTGGAAGGGCTATTGTGAAGAATCCGGATATTCTGCTTTGCGATGAACCGACCGGAGCGCTGGATTATAATACATCGAAGGAAATCCTGAAGCTTATCGAGACGGTGAACCAGAAGTACGGAAATACCGTTATTATGGTTACACATAATGATGCGATCAAAAATATGGCAGACCGTGTGGTGAAGCTCCGGGACGGACAGATCCGTAAGAACTACCTGAACGAAGATAAAATGAAAGCCGAAGATCTCGACTGGTAAGGAGGCAGATAATGAAGAACCCATTAAATAAGCGCCTTCCGAGGGAGATTAGGGGCGACTTTGGAAAGTATCTGGTCATCTTTTTACTACTGGTGCTCTGTATTGGATTTATTTCCGGATTTCTGGTGGCCGACAACAGTATGATCAGGGCCTATAATGAAGGATTTGAAAAATATAACATAGAAAACGGACATTTTCTGACAGAGCATAAGATGAACAAGGCGCAGAAAAGGGCGGTGGAGTCCCATGGAATCACTCTGTATGACCAGTTTTATGTCGAGCAGGAGGCAGATTTTGGTGCCAAAGTGAGAATTTATGCAGAACGGGATAGGGTGAATACCGTTTGTCTTATGAAAGGGGCTTTTCCCGAGAAAGAAAATGAAATTTCGCTGGATCGTATGTTTGCAGATAATCATGAGCTTACGGTCGGAGATGCAATTCTTCTTGCGGGCAAAGCGTATACCATCACCGGGCTGGTGGCATTGCCGGATTACAGCTGCCTGTTTGAAAATAACAGTGATTCCATGTTTGATGCGATGCTCTTTGGCGTGGCAATTGTTTCAGGCGATACATTTGCACAATTTACAGAGGATGAACTGAAATATGATTATGCCTGGAAATATGATGTCGAACCACAGAGTGAGGCAGAAGAAAAGACCGTTTCTGAGGATCTGATGAGTGACGTTAATGAAGAGGTGGCTCTTAAGGATTATGTGCCGCGGTTTGAGAATCAGGCAATTAATTTTACCGGAGAGGATATGGGCAGTGACCGTGCCATGATGATTGTCCTTCTTTATATGGTCATTGTAATTATGGCATTTGTTTTTGCCGTTACGACCTCAAATACGATTGAAAAAGAAGCAAATGTGATCGGAACACTCCGGGCAAGTGGTTATACGCGGGGAGAATTGATCCGTCATTATATGGCAATGCCCTGTATTGTGACGCTGATCAGTGCTGTGCTTGGAAATATTCTGGGCTATACCGTAATGAAAAATATCTGTGCCAGGATGTACTATGGGAGCTACAGCCTGCCGACCTATGAAACGGTCTGGAATGCAGAGGCTTTTCTGGAGACCACAGTGGTTCCTGTGGTACTTATGATACTTATTAATTTCTGGATTCTGTACCGGAAGCTGAAGCTGAGCCCGCTGCAGTTCCTGCGCAGGGATCTTTCCCGGAAGAAAAAGAGGAGAGCAGTGCGGCTTAATACGTCACTGCGGTTCTTTACCAGATTCCGTATCCGTGTGCTTTTGCAGAACGCGGCCAATTATCTCATTATGTTTATAGGAATCCAGTTTGCTTATGTGTTATTGATGTTCGGGCTTGTCATGCAGCCGATTCTGGAGCATTATCAGGAACTCATCACTGACAATATGATTGCGGACTATCAGTATATCCTGAACATGCCTGTGTCAGAGATGAATGATAAATACAAGCTGAAAATGCTGTTTTCAATGCTGCAGTTTGAACAGAATGTAGAGACGGAAAATGAGGATGCAGAGAAATTCAGTGCCTACACCCTGCGGACAACCGATGAAAGCTATATGCTTGAGGATATTCTGCTTTACGGAATTGAACCGGACAGCCGTTACGTGCATCTGTCCTTAAAGGAGGATGAGGTTTATATTTCCTCTGCCTATGCGGAAAAGTTTGGTCTGCAGAAGGGAGATACGATTACATTAAAGGAAAAGTATGAGGACCAAACCTATACCTTTACGGTAACAGGAACTTACCCCTATGAAGCAGGTCTTACGGTATTTATGACCCGTGATCATCTGAACGAAGTGTTTGATCTGGGTGATGACATGTTTGGCGGATATTTCAGCGACACGGAGATTACCGATATTGATGAGAAATATATCGGATCGGTCCTTGATCTTTATTCTTTGACGAAGGTCACCCGGCAGCTGGTTCTTTCTATGGGAGAAATGATGAAGCTGGTCTGCGGCTTTGCCATTCTGATCTTTGTCATTCTGGTTTACCTGCTCAGCAAAATTATTATTGAAAAGAATGCACAGTCCATTTCCATGACGAAAATCCTTGGATATTCCAGGGGAGAAATTGCACGGCTCTATATTCTGCCGACTTCGATTATGGTGGTGCTTTGTGTTCTTATAAGTATTCCGGTTACATCGTATGAAATTGGAATCATCTGGAAAGCCATGATGTCAGGCATGATGACCGGCTGGCTGCCGTACTGGGTGCCCAAACAGGCTTATATCCAGATGTTTGGCAGCGGTCTTGTCTGTTATCTTGTGGTGGCGGCACTGGAGCTGCACAGAATCAGCAGGGTGCCAATGGATATGGCACTTAAGAATGTAGAGTAAGGCGGGTGAAAAATATGAAACAGTTAAAGAATAAATTGCTTTATTGGGCAGTGATCGTTGTGATTGTCGGGATTATTGTGCTGACAGGCTGTCAGGCAAAGGGAACGGATGCTGATGCTTCGGACGCTGGTACAACCGATGAAGCAGCAGTCGATGATGTAATGGATATAAATGAGGAACCGGTCGTTTATGAATATCACGAAAGCGGAATGGAAAATGATAAGGAAGAGTCCGTTTATGTGCTTGCAGCTCCGGATGGGACGCCAAATGAGATTACCGTAAATGTTGCCCTGAAAAATAACGGGTTGGATCAGAAACTCACCGACAAAACGTTTCTCACGAATCTGAAGAATAAAGAAGGTGACGAGGAGGTAACAGACCTTGGAGACGGCCGTTATGAATGGGAAAATCATGGAGAAGATATTCACTATGAAGGCACAGCAGAAGCGTCTGCAACACTTCCAGTTTCAGTAAAAATCACGTATTATCTGGACGGCACGGAGGTGGAGCCTGCATCTCTTGCCGGAGCGGATGGCAGGATTACCATGCATTTTGATTATACGAATCAGACCGGAAGTGGTGATGACTTTACCCCGTTTTTTGTGATCAGCGGAATGCTGCTTGACGGAGACTGTGCACGGAATGTCAGTGTGACAAACGGAGAAGTGAAGTACCTTGATGGAGATTATCTGGTCTATGGAATGCTGCTTCCGGGGGTACAGAGTGCACTTTCTCTTGATACGATGGAGCTGTTAGAGGATGAGGATGTAGATCTGCCGGAGGAGATGGAGGTATCGTTTGATGCAACAGATTTTAAGCTTGATTTTACGGCAACGTTGTATTCCAATGGAATCCTGGAGGAGGACGATTTTGATGATATTACCGATAAGCTGGATGAACTTGCAGATAAATTTGCAGATGCATCCGGTGATACTGCAGATCTGAAAGAAAAGATCGGGAAGCTCAAAAACGGTGGCGCGAAGCTGCGCGATGGAGCAGACTCCTTAAGCACCGGACTCTCCCAGTTAAATGATGCGTTAGCCCGGATGGCTGCAGCAGATCCGGAAGGGTATGCTGCACTTTCAGCACAGGTGTCCAAGTTAACTGAAGGAAGTAAGTCCCTGTCTGCGGGAATCAGCACCTACACATCCGGTGTGGATCAGGCATGTGAAAGCATCGATGAAAGCACCTCTTCCGATGGAGAGGATACGGATTATGAAACAAAAGCGGAAGAACTCCGTACCTTATCAGCTAAGCTTAAGGCCATGAAAACGGCAGATCAGCAATACAACAATTTCAGCGGTCTGGAGGACGGAAAAACAGGTGGCGTTTCCTTTATTATTGAAACCGGGGAAATCAGCGCGGATACGGAAAGCAATTAGACAGGATTAGCGGTACATCGCAAGCAGGTAGAACCGATCGAAAAACAGAATAATAATGAATGGAAAGAACCATAGGAGATTATTGGAAACTTCTCTATATTTTGGGAAAAAGATGCCGATATACTTAATAACAGTTCAATGTGTCAAAACGGATTTTGACGATCACAAATTCACTCAGGGAGGAGAGAAGCGTATGAACACAGTACAGTCAGACAGCTATGCAGCAAGTGCGTATGCACAGAACACCACCAAAACACAAAAAGAAGAAACCGGTGCCACCAGGCAGTCATCCCAGACGAAGAACTATGGAAAGACGATTGGGGAGCCGAAGCTTTCCGATGAAGCTGCGAAATATTATGACCAGCTCAAGAGCAAATTCGGCAATATGGACTTCATTCTTGTCAGCAAGGACATGAAGGAACAGGCAAAAGCGATGGCATCAAGCTTTGCAAACCCCAATAAGATGGTAGTTTTAATCGATGAAGAGAAGCTTGAAAGAATGGCAACCGATGAAGCCTTCCGTAATAAATACGAAGGTATTATTGCCAATGCGAAGAGTGGCTTAAGCCAGCTGAAGCAGAGTATCGGAAGCAGCCAGCAGGTGAAGGGTTATGGAATGCTGTTGAATGATGGCGGTAATGCATCATTCTTTGCAGTAATTGACAAGTCCCTTGCTGCACAGAGGGAGCGCATTGAGAAGAAGTCTGCCGAGAAGAAGGAAGCAGCAAAGGCCGATGCCAGGAAGCAGGAGAAGAAGAAAGCGGAGGAAAAACGGAAGGAAGCTGCCAGTGAGAAAGCGGATAAAACCCGGGAGGAAACCGGCAGGACATACCGTGATACCTTAAAGGAATACGGAATTGAAGAAGATGATGATACCATTATTATCACAGCGTCTTCCGCAGAGGAGCTGAAACGTCTGGTAAATGACTATTTCTACAACCAGCGCAGCAATCAGGTGATGACACCACAGGAAAAAATGGTAGGCCAGAACATGGACTTCCGTTTATAAGCAGGAGAAGCAGTAACATGGAAGAGACACGTATTACTACGAAAGAAATACAGAAAACGCAGGAGCTCATTGATTTTATCAAAAAAAGCCCAAGCTGTTATCATGTGATTCACAACATCGCAGCAGAGCTTGAAGAGGCCGGCTACGAGCAGCTGAATGAGGCAAAGGAATGGACACTTCATAAGGGTGGCAGATATTTTGTTACCCGCAACCAGTCTTCCCTGATTGCCTTTACGCTTCCGGAAGAGACTCTGGGAGGCTTTTTAATCTGTGCATCCCATAGCGATTCCCCGACCTTTAAGCTGAAGAGCAATTACGAAATGACGGTTGATGACCGTTATCTGAAGCTGAATGTGGAAAAGTACGGTGGAATGATCTGCTCCACATGGCTGGATCGTCCGCTTTCCGTTGCGGGACGTGTGGTCGTGAACCGGGGGGACGGTATTGAGAGTGTGCTGGTGAATCTGGATCGGGATCTGTGTCTGATTCCGAATCTTGCCATTCATATGAACCGTCAGATCAACGAAGGCTATGCCTACAATGCACAGAAGGATATGCTGCCCCTGCTTGGCGAAGGGACAGCAAAAGGGAAGCTTAAGGAGCTGCTGGCAGAAGCGGCAGGTGTAGAAGAGGAGGCTCTTTTAGGCTATGATCTTTTCCTTTATTTAAGGGAAGACGGACGTATCTGGGGAGCAGAACAGGAGTTTTATTCAAGCCCTAAGATCGATGACCTGCAATGTGCATTTGCCTCGAAGGAAGCCTTTTTACAGGCGGAGAATACCGGAATGAGTAAGGTGCTTGCCATTTTTGATAATGAAGAGGTCGGAAGTGGTACGAAGCAGGGAGCAAAGTCTACATTTCTGTCAGATGTCCTTGCAAGAATTCAGGAGGGCCTTTCCCTTACTAAGGGAGAGAGTATCCGCCAGATAGCTTCGAGCATGATGCTCTCGGCAGACAATGGACATGCCCTGCATCCGAACCATACCGATAAGGCAGATCCAACCAATGCGCCGCGTCTTAACGGTGGTGTGCTGATCAAATATAATGCCAACCAGAAGTATACGACAGACGGCATTGCAGAGGCATTATTTAAGAAGCTCTTACAGAAGGAGGAGATTCCTTATCAGGAATATACAAACCGGAGCGACATTGCAGGAGGTTCCACGCTGGGAAATCTGTCCAACGAAAAGATTTCATTAAATACGGTGGATATGGGAGCCGCCCAGCTTGCCATGCATTCCGCTTATGAAACAGGAGGAACGAAGGATACGCTTTCCCTTGTGGATGGAATCCGTATCTTTTACGAAAGCAGAATTCAAATGGAAGAAGATGGCAGATATCGTTGTTACTAAAAAGATGTAACGGTCAGCCCTGCCCATTCATAAGCTGCCGGATTGTATGGATTGGCTGATAAATATACGTGTTTTCCGGCATGGCTGAACTGTTACAAAAAGATTGCAATAACGTAGGGTTTTTGTTAGAATAGGACTGGTCAGAAAGTTGATCAGTTCTTATTTGGTAACTATTCAGTATAGGTCGAAGCATTTACTGCCAAGACCGTAAGAAAATGATTCAGTAATGCAAAATCCCATCGCGAAGCCGAATTGGAATGGATTTTGCATCGTAACTGTGAAGGTACTGAACAGTTACCTTATTTGATTAATTAGACAGGGAAATGGATTATGCATAAGAAGAGAATGCGACAATGGATTACGTTGTGTATCGTGTTTGCGATGCTCTTTTCCGGGATGTACTTTGAAAAGCTCAAGGTAGATTCCCAGTTTGTTGCGTGCAATTTCCCGGATAATCCTGCGGTCATCCGGGCTGCAGAACCGACGGCTGTTGTGGCTCACTATCGCAAGCTGAGTCAGGAATACCGTTCGGTAGCAAATACCATGGAAATCAGTTCCGGGCGGAAGAACCGCTCAGAGTCTGTAGAACTCCAGCTTCTGTTGCTGGTGGCAGGACTCCTTTCCATGTGTGTATGGCTGGCATTCTTACAGGGCTGCCAGCGTCTTTGTCATGCTGCATACAGCAGCTTCTTTATTATTTCCTATATACATAATCGGGATGGCAAGAAACGAATCTGTGCGTGCTAAGGTACGGTTTAGCTGAATCTGCTGAAAATCAGGTGGATTTGTGAAGCGTACAGAGATTGCAACTGACTCATAGAAGGTCTATGGGTTTATTTTGGTATGCACATTATTTTGGAAAATGGAGGATGTTATTCATGGGTGAAATGATTGCAGCCGTAGTTTTTATTGTCATCGCTGTTGCAGCCGGCGTCTGGGTATGGTGGCTTGAGCGGTAAAGGTTACTATGTGAAAGGAAGTAAATAAAATGAATATTGGATTATGGCTTATTGTTATTGTTGGTGGTGCTGTTGGAATTCTTTCGACTTTATATTGCGTTATTTCTTTAGTTGCTGTTCTGGCATATAAGATTTACAGAAAGGTGGTACATAAGATTCCGCTGTGCAATTGAACTTGGGAGAGCAGCGAAGACTGCATGATCTGCCATAAAGGATGATCGATAAATTTACTAATTATTAAAAATAGAACTGCCGTTCCGGTTCTCTTCCGGAACGGCAGTTTTTGAGTGTGCCATGCATATGAGATAATGATCCGGTGGATCATTTTTGAGTAGAGCACTTAGCGAGTCATTGCGAGCCTGGTGCGAATCATGCAAGTACACCTGGCAAGGTATTGTCGGGCCGGCGAAGCTTGCCATCAGAAATGAAGCCGCCGTCTTACTGCATCACGAAGCCGCTGCATGGAGAGCATGGCGATTAAGGCAATGACAATCACACTGCATACAGTAAGTACGATCGCAGACCAGCCTAAATAGAGCGGCCGGCTGCAGAAACGATCAATCAACAGCTCCAGTGCCACGCAGAATACCGCAATTTCAGCAAAGATGTAAAGGGCTGCTGACAGGAATGAAAACCGGAAGGTATGAATCAGCAGAGTGAAGATCTCAGCCAGAATCGTAAGCAGTACCGTAACCGGAAGTGCCAGCTGGAAGAACCATTCACTGCTTCTGGTATTATAGGTAATGAGATAAAGGTAAATTCCAATTGAGATTCCGTCAAAAAGCAGGGAAACATAAATCGGAAATTTATTCTGGATAAATGCCGGCAGCAGGAATACGAACAAAACCAGACAGATGCCGATGATAAATAAGGACCACAGCGAGCGGGAATAAACGAACAGGTTTAAGGCCAGGCAGCTTAGTGAGGTCGCAAGCAGCACTACGATGGTAAACAGGAACAGATCCTTGCGTTTTACCGGATCGACCTGCCCTTTCACCGTGGGAAAAGGTGGCTCATAGGTGAGCCCCTCTAACTCATTAGGATTAATAACAGGTGTGTTGCATAAGGGACATTTCTTTAACGAAGGGTCAAGCTCGACCCCACAGTTCACACAGTATGACAATGTCAGGACTCCTTTCTTAAATAATAACCGGTTAGTCCCGGTTACTCTGTATGGTTACATGGACGCCGTCTTTCACAAGCTTACGGAAGAAGTAGCGTTCCACATCACTTTCGATGATGTTACTTGCAAAGTTAATGGTGAGCGTATCTTCAAAGCTGGCAATGGCACAGTTCGTCCGGCTCGAAAAGGGCTGTCCCATATAGATATCAAATTTCTCGATATAAGGCTTCATGTCGTCCGGAACCTTCAGGGCGCCCATATTGGTTAAACCGGCAGAAGAGTTCTTATCCTGCACGATACGGTAGAACTGGCGTACGACGAAATCCTTGATGAACAGCGGAATCACACGGATGACCGGATTGCGCTGTGTACTGGCATTTGTTGTAATATCACCGCGCAGAAACTTCTCATTAATATAATAACGCATGTAATGGTGTACCTGCGTAATGATTTCCTCAAAGGTATAGTCACCGAGGCGGGGATCAATGGAAGGGTAAACCATCGTAATAAAGTTTCGAAGCGACTTTGATGGGAAGAATCTCCGTAAGTTGACCGGCATGGCAATTTTCACCGGGTGAAGCCGGATATGCCATTCATTCTGCTGCTTCTGTAACAGGGCATAAAGCAGAACCGAATTCAGATATTCGGTCACGGAGGCGTTGTATTTTTTTGCAACGGCGAGCACCTCAGAGGTACTCATTGCTCCCTCAATGACATTAAAGGTATAAAAGGGCTCCTTCGTTCCGCGGACACGGTAGGTTTTTTCTCCCGGACGGGGAGGACAGACCTTGGCATTGGCGTAGCGCATATAAGCGTCCTCTAATTCTTCCGGATCCGGTGTTTCATGAATGTCCTTAACAAAATAGCCGTTTGAAATCTCATGCCCAAGGAGACGCAGGTAATTCGCGGTAATGGTGTTTAAGACGAACATGCCGCCTGTACCGTCACCGAGAGAGTGGTGCGCTTCTAAGGAAATCCGGTTCCCATAATAGTAAATTCTCATGAGATAACGGTTGTTTGCACGGAAGGACATCGGCATACAGAAGTTACGGATGTCTGGCTGTACGAAAGGTCCGGGGCGGTGATTCGGTGTTAAATAACGCCAGAAGAATCCCTTGTGGATCGCTGTTTTAAAGATCGGAAACCGGGGAAGCGTCATATCGACCGCCTGCTGCAGAATATCCGGCTGAATCGGTTCCTTTAAAACAACAGATAACCGGTATACGGAGGAAAAGTCCTTCCGCTGGAGAGTCGGGTAAACAATTGCGGACAGATCCAGTTTGTACCAGACTTTCCTTTCATGCTTATGCAATTTGCTGGTGGCAACGTTTGATGCTGCCTGATTTTGACTTTTTTTCATGATTCAGTACTCTTTTGGTTTTCTGATAAAGCATTTTACAATCTTATTCAGTATACCACATTTTATGAAAATATGGTATGATATCAGGGTTAAAAGGTCAAAAGATCAAAAAGTGTGTAACAGTTATTACTGTTCACACAGCAGCCAGACACTTGCTGTCAGGCTGCGTAAGAACATGATTTGAGTAGAGCACTTAGCGAGGTTATTTCGAGCTTAGTGCGAACCATACAAGTTCACTTGGCAAACCGAAGGTGAGTCTGGTGAAGCTTGTTCAGGAGTGAGCAGGCTCCTTTTGCAAAGCAAAATTTCAAATGAGCCTGCGAATCGTTACTTGCCATGCATCCAGAGAAGCTGCCAGTGGCAGGTTTGATGGTGGAACGAGGTACGAGTGAACAGTAACTAACAGTTCAGTTTATGAATGGGCAAGACTGACTGTTACAGTGAGAACGAAAAGTAAGGAGGATCATATCCATGAGAAGAACCCCGAAGGAGAATATTAACCAGAGCTTTATTAACCTGATCCGCAAAGCTCATGGATTGATTGAAAATAGTGATATTGAGAAGCATCGTCATTCCCAGGATCAGATGGGAGCTTTATTTGGAAACAGCCGGGAAGTAGCAGTGACGGAAACCACCGTCGGATCAATGTACGCTGAGTGGATCCGTGTAGACCGCCCGCATTCAGGAAAGAAAATTATTTTGTACTGTCATGGCGGCGGCTACAGTACCGGAAGTCCGTTGTATGCCAGAACCCTTACCACGAAGCTTGCAAGCCAGCTCTCCATGGATGTGTTCTGTTTTGATTACCGTCTGGCACCGGAACATCCTTATCCGGCAGCGGTGGACGATGCACAGACAGCTTGGGATTATCTGATGCTGCAGGGTTATGGGGCGAAGGATATTTTTGTGGCAGGTGATTCCGCAGGAGGAAATCTGGCGCTGGCACTGGGACTGCGGTTAAAGAAACAGAAGCGGATGCTTCCGGCCGGCTTTGTGCTCATGTCTCCATGGACAGACCTCACTGTATCTGGCAAGACCCATGAGACGAAAGCTGATGTAGATCCGGTTCTGAATCAGAACTACCTGAATGAAATGATTGAAAATTATGTGCCACAGGCAAAGAAAGTGCAGATGGAAGCGGTAAAGCCTTTACAGGAAGCAGGCACTTTACAGGAAGGAAACACTTTGCAAACAGTAGGCACTTTACAGGAAAGAAATACTTTGCAGACAGCAGATACTCTACGTGAAGCAAAAGCTTTACAGGAAGGAAACACTATACGGGCGGCAGGCGCTTTGCAGGAAGGAAACACTATACAGGCAGCAGGCACTTTGCAGGAAGGAAACATTTTACAGGCAGCAGATACTCTACGCGAAGCAAAAGCTTTACAGGAAGAAAATACTTTGCAGACAGCAAATACTTTACAGACGGCCGGAACGGAAAAACAGAAGCCTGGTGACAAGTCTGCCAATAAGGTGTTTGAAGAAATATTTGATACAGAATATTTACGGAATCCGGAAATTTCCCCATTATTTGGAGATTTTACGGGATTTCCGCCAACTTATATTCAGGTGGGAGATCTGGAAGTGCTGATGTCTGATTCCACCATGCTGCAGAAGAAGATGAGCGGCGAGGGGGTAGCAGTTTCTCTGGATACTTATAAGAATATGTGGCACGTGTTCCAGATGGGACCATTTAAGACCGCAGTGGAAGCTATTCACAAGTGCGGTGAATTTATCTATTCTGTGCAGTAAATAAGTTTGTGAATATTGGAGAGGACGATGGAAGTGATGGAAGGCGTTTGGACATAATCCGGTATAAAAAGGATTTTATGTCCAAAAAAATGAGAATAAAGATCCAAAACAACGGAAATATGCTTAAAAACAGCAAAATTCAGAAGAAATTTGGACATAAACAGTGAAATTTGAAGCTCATATGTCCAAAAGTAAAAATTATTTGGACATATTTTCTTATAAAGGTAGAAATATGTCCAAAACAGTATAATTAGAGTTACCGCGGCGGGAAAATAACCAGAGCCGCAGGAAAAAACAGGCCACCCCGGGAAAATAACCGGAGCCACCCCGGGAAAATAACCAGAGCCGCAGGAAAATAACCAGAGCCGCCGTGGGAAAATAACCAGAGCCGCCGGAAAAACAGGCCACCCCGGGAAAATAACCAAAGCCGCCGCAGCGAAAAATAACTTGAAGAAAGAAAAAGGAAAACGGAGCCGGAGGCAGAATATTAGAAGTAGAGACTTGTGAAACGGTAGTTTTGGTAGTTTTACGAATGGGTTCGGAGTAGTTACAGCTTGAAGATAAAGGACGTAACCATTGAACATACGAGAAAATCTGGAACAACTGGAAATTGAATATTTAAGTCCCTATGCGGCACACAGCCGCAATTCAAAGGGGAGGCTTCGGGAGGAGGAGCAGTGTGATATCCGTCCGGTCTATCAGCGTGACCGTGACCGGATCCTGCATTCGAAGTCCTTCCGGAGATTGAAGGATAAGACGCAGGTATTTCTGACGCCGGAGGGGGATCACTACCGTACCCGTATGACGCATACCCTTGAGGTATCCCAGAATGCGCGGACGATTGCAAAGGCACTCCGGATGAATGAAGACCTGGTGGAAGCCATTGCTTTGGGACATGATCTTGGACATACCCCGTTTGGACATGCCGGGGAGCGTGCACTGAATGCGGTCTGTCCGTATGGATTTATCCATAGTGATCAGAGCGTGCGCCTCGTGGACATTCTGGAAAAAGGTGGGCAGGGACTGAATTTAACTATGGAAGTGCGGGATGGCATTAAAAACCATCAGACGAAGGGAATGCCCTTTACCTTAGAGGGACAGATTGTACGTCTGTCAGATAAGATCGCTTATATTCATCATGACATGGATGACGCGATCCGTGCAGGAATTCTGAAAGAAAGTGATGTCCCCAAGGAGATCGGTGATGTTATCGGATATACGACAGGAGAGAGGCTTGATCACTTTATTCATGATATTGTGAGTAACAGCTATGGTAAGGACGTTATTGTGATGTCGGAGCCGGTTGCAGATGCCATGAAAAAGCTTCGGGCATTTATGTTTGAAAGAGTTTATCACAATCCTGAGGCGAAGAGTCAGGAAGGCAAGGCAGAAATGCTGATCCAGACACTTTACAGCTATTACAGGCATCATTTGGAACTGCTTCCCGTGGATCTTATCAGGCTGCTTGATAAGGACGAGCCGGAAGAGAGGATTGTATGTGATTATATCAGCTCGATGACCGATCGTTTTGCGATTGCCAAGTATGAGGAAATTTATATTCCCAAATCCTGGCCGAATGTGTAGGCAGATGAATCAGATTCCTCATAGCCTGACACATTTGCTGTGAAAGGTGTAACAATGTGACTTTACAAAGGTGCGATGATGTATTATCCAGATGAATTAGTGGAAGAGGTCCGGATGAAAAACGATATCGTGGATGTCGTTTCCGGCTATGTAAAGATACAAAAAAAGGGAAGCAGCTATTTCGGACTGTGTCCCTTTCATAATGAAAAATCGCCGTCCTTTTCCGTATCGCCCGGCAAGCAGATGTATTATTGCTTTGGCTGTGGGGCGGGGGGGAATGTATTCAGCTTCGTGATGCAGTATGAGAATTTTACCTTCCCGGAGGCGGTTAAAATGCTCGCAGAGCGGGCAGGCGTGAATCTGCCGGAGGTCGAATATACCGAGGAGATGCGTCGGAAGGAAGACCGGAGAAGCAGGCTTTTAGAGATTAATAAGCTTGCGGCAACGTACTTCTTTTATCAGCTTCGCAGTGAGCGTGGCAAGGCCGGACTGGAATATTTGAAAAAACGTGAGCTTTCGGATGAGACGATCCGCCATTGGGGCCTGGGATTTTCCAATGTGACGAGCAACGATCTTGTGAAGTATCTAAAGAGTAAAGGTTATGATGACCAGATCATTCAGGAAGCGGGACTTGCAAGCTTCGATGAACGGTACGGTCTGCATGATAAATTCTGGAATCGTGTGATGTTTCCGATTCAGGACATCAATCACCGTGTGATCGGTTTTGGAGGACGGGTGATGGGAGATGGAAAGCCCAAGTACTTAAACTCTCCCGAAACACCCATTTTTGATAAGAGCCGTAATCTGTACGGACTCAATTTTGCAAGAACCGCACGGACGAATAATATGATTCTCTGTGAGGGCTATATGGATGTCATTTCCATGCATCAGGCGGGCTTTACCCAGGCGGTGGCTTCCCTCGGAACCGCATTTACCGCAGGACAGGCGAATATGTTAAGAAGGTATGCCAGGGAGGTGATCCTCGCATACGACAGTGATGGCGCCGGGGTGAATGCGGCATTGCGGGCAATCGGAATTCTGAAGGAAGTGGAGCTTACCGGTAAGGTCTTAAATCTCGAACCGTATAAGGATCCGGATGAATTCATTAAGAACGAGGGAGCCGAAAAGTTCCAGCAGCGGATTAACGAGGCAGAGAACAGCTTTTTCTTTGAACTGCGTATCCTGCAAAGAGACTATAACCTGAAGGATCCGGAATCGAAAACGCAGTTCCACCGTGAAATTGCAAAGAAGCTCTGCGAGTTTTCGGAGGATGTGGAACGGGATAACTACATTCAGGCAGTTGCGGACAAGTATCTCATCGGGTATGAAAATCTGCGCAAGCTGGTGATGAGTTATGCGTTGAAAACAGGAAATGTACAGCCGGCGGTACGGCCAAAATCCGGCATCCAGCCGAAGAACACACCGGATGAAAACCGGAAGAAGCCGCAGAAGCTGTTTCTGACATGGCTTGTGGAGGAACCGCAGTTATACCCAAGGGTTAAGCAGTATATCTCCGTGGAGGATTTTACGGAGGAGCTGTACCGGAAGGTGGCAGAGAGATTGTTTGAGGATCTTGATAAAGGAGAAATCAATCCGGCAGCGATCGTCAGTCTGTTTAATGACATGGAGGAGCAGCGTGAGGTTGCAGGCGTATTTAATACAAAGCTGCAGGAAATTACAACGAAGCAGGATCGTGAAAAAGCCTTTCACGATATTCTGGTGGCACTTAAGAGAAACAGTTATGAATACTTTTCCAGTCAGCTCGGTGCCGACGTGAATGCACTCAAAAGGGCTATCGAGGGCAAAAAAGCACTGGAAGAACTTGAGAAAACGCATATTTCACTGGATTAAAGCTAATAATGGTAATATTTAGTAACAAGGAAGGATGGAAACACCAATGGATGAAAATGTACAGGCAAAGTTTGAGGAAAAATTAAAGCAGCTTCTTGCTATGGCCAAGAAGAAAAAGAATGTCTTGGAATATCAGGAAATTGTGGATTTTCTGGCTGAACTTGCATTGAATGAGGAACAAATTGAAAAGGTCATCGAGCATCTGGAAAAGAGCGGCATCGATGTGCTTCGAATTACGAATGATGACGATGATGATGTGATTGATGATGAAGAGATCATGCTGTCCGAAGAAGACGAAGTGGATATGGAAAATATCGACCTGTCTGTACCGGACGGAATCAGCATTGAAGATCCGGTCCGTATGTATCTGAAGGAAATCGGAAAGGTTCCTCTTTTAAGTGCTGAAGAGGAAATCGAACTGGCACAGCGTATGGAAGAGGGCGATGAGGCCGCCAAGAAGCGTCTGGCTGAGGCAAACCTGCGTCTGGTTGTCAGCATTGCAAAGCGTTATGTCGGAAGAGGAATGTTATTCCTTGATCTGATTCAGGAGGGAAACCTGGGGTTGATTAAGGCCGTTGAAAAATTTGATTACCGTAAGGGATATAAGTTCTCTACCTATGCAACCTGGTGGATTCGTCAGGCAATCACCCGTGCAATTGCCGATCAGGCAAGAACCATCCGTATTCCGGTGCACATGGTCGAGACAATTAACAAGCTGATCAGTGTCAGCCGTCAGTTGCTGCAGGAGCTTGGAAGAGAGCCGCTTCCGGAGGAAATCGCAGAGGAAATGAACCTTCCGGTAGAACGTGTCCGTGAGATCTTAAAGATTTCCCAGGAGCCGGTTTCTTTGGAAACCCCGATCGGTGAAGAGGAAGATTCCCATCTGGGTGACTTTATCCAGGATGATAATGTGCCGGTTCCTGCCGATGCAGCAGCATTTACCCTGTTAAAGGAGCAGCTCGTTGAGGTTTTGGGAACCCTGACCGAAAGAGAGCAGAAGGTACTCCGCCTCCGTTTTGGTCTTGATGATGGACGTGCCCGAACCCTTGAGGAAGTCGGTAAGGAATTTAACGTAACCAGAGAGCGTATCCGTCAGATTGAGGCGAAAGCACTCCGTAAGCTCCGTCATCCGAGCAGAAGCCGTAAGCTGAAGGACTACCTGGATTAACGATTCAGGGGCTTGCAAAAGTAAAGCTGCATAGAGGGGGATTGACAAATGGGATCCGGAATAGTGATGGTCCGGATTAGTAAAGAATGGAGTAGGAAATGACAGGGAAAACAGCAGGAGGTGTCCGTCTGTCGGAGAGAATGCTGGCAATTGCGCAGATGGTAAGTCATGGAATGCGTGTATGTGATGTTGGATGTGATCACGGCTTTATATCGATTTATCTTGTAGAGGAGGAGATTGCACCCTCGGTGCTTGCCATGGACATTGGGAAGGGACCGCTGCAGCAGGCTCAGAGTCACATAGAAGAAGCAGGACTGCAGGATAGAATCCATACACGGCTGTCGGATGGCTTGACACAGTACCGGGAAGGAGAGGCAGACTGTCTCATTATTGCCGGAATGGGAGGTCCGCTCATGCAGGAGATCCTCTCAAATAAAAAGGTAGAAGATTTCAGGGAGATGATCCTTGCACCACAATCCGAAATCTGCGAATTCCGAAAATTCCTTGCGGATCACGGATTTGAAATTGTGGCTGAAAATATGGTTTTTGAGGATGGAAAATACTATCCTATGATGAAGGTTCAACGGCAGAGTGGGGGAGAGGCAGATCGAAAAGCGTCCTCCATACCGGGAACACAGGATGAGGAAATAGCTTACCGGTTTGGACCGCTTCTGCTTGCACGCAAGCACCCTGTTTTAAGACAGTATTTACATAAGGAAGAGCGTAAAAATATTGAAATTTTGAATTCGCTGAATGCTTATGAGGGGGAACGAATCAGCGCAAGGCGGAATATACTGGAACAGGAATTATTTTTTATCCGGAAAGCGCTGCAGGAAATGGAAGGAGAAGGCTGGCATGGCAAATATTACCATTGACGGGGTGACGAAGGAATACCCGGATGGACTGAAATACGAGGTAATTGCAACGGAATACCAGCAGCAGTATGATAACATGATTGCGCTGGTTCTTGAAAACGGCAAGATCCGGGAACTGATCAAGCCGGTACATAAGGACTGTACGTTGTCCTTTTTGACCTTAAAGGATGTGATCGGGCATAAAACCTATGTCCGTACTGCCATTATGACACTGATTAAATCGGTGTATGATGTGCTGGAGGATAAGGAAATTACGAAGGTAAACGTAGAATTTGCCATCGGTCAGGGCTATTACATCAATATCAGGATGGATGAAAAGCTGACCCGGGAAATGGTAGAGAAGATCCGGCAAAGGATGAAGGAGCTGGTGGATGCTGACCGTCCGATCACCAAGCGGTCTTATCCGGTTGATGATGCGGTAGAGCTGTTCCGTAAGTATAAGATGTTCGATAAGGTGAACCTGTTCCGTTACCGCCGGGGATCTTCCGTCAATATCTATTGTCTGGACGGTTATTATGACTATTATTACGGATATATGCTGCCAAGCACCGGATATCTCAAATATTACGATGTCATGCAGTATGAGGAAGGTCTGTTACTGTTGATTCCGGGTGCAACCGAGCCGGATAAGATTGATTTCTTTGAGCCGAGGGAAAAGCTGTTCCATGAGCTGAAAACCGCGACCCAGTGGGGAGAAAGCATTGAAATTGAAACAGTTGGAGACTTAAATAATGCGATCTGCAGTGGGGATGTGAATGATATGATCCTCATGCAGGAGGCTCAGCAGGAACGCAGAATCGGTGAGATTGCGCAGGAAATCGTAAGGCGTGGGGATGTAAAGTTCGTGTTGATCGCAGGTCCGTCCTCATCAGGTAAAACCACGTTTTCCCACCGCTTATCGGTACAGCTCCGTACCTACGGACTGGTGCCGCATCCGATCGGGCTGGATGACTATTTCGTAAACCGGGATAAGACCCCCAGGGATGAGAATGGAGATTACAATTTTGAATGTCTTGAAGCCATTGATGTGGCACAGTTTAATGAAGATATGCAGCGCTTGTTAAAGGGAGAAAGAGTCGAGCTGCCTTCCTTTAATTTCAAGACAGGACTTCGCGAATATAAGGGGAATTTCAAGCAGCTAGGACCGGAGGATGTGCTTGTGATTGAAGGAATCCATGGATTGAATCCAAAGACCACAGCAGAACTTCCTGACGACAGTAAGTTTAAAATTTATATTAGTGCCTTGACAAGTCTTAACATTGACGAGCATAATAGAATACCGACGACTGATGGAAGGCTGATCCGCCGTATGGTAAGGGATGCCAGAACAAGAGGTGCAAGTGCGAAGCGGACGATTGAGATGTGGCCCTCCGTACGCCGTGGTGAGGAAGCATATATTTTCCCTTTTCAGGAAAGTGCGGATGTGATGTTTAATTCCGTGCTGATTTATGAGCTTGCCGTACTCAAACAGTACGCAGAGCCGTTGTTGTTCAGCATTCAGAAGGGAGAACCGGAATATTACGAGGCAAAGCGACTCTTAAAATTTCTTGAATACTTCCTTGGCATTGACAGTGAAAACGTTCCCAATAACTCCATCTGCCGTGAGTTTATCGGAGGAAGTCTTTTTAACGTCTGATAACTGATAATTAAATAAAAAACATAAGCAGGACAGGTGATCGCGGCCGTATTTATACGGGTGAGGAAAGTCCGGGCTTCATAGGGCAGAATGCCGGATAACGTCCGGTGGAGGTGACTCCAAGGCCAGTGCAACAGAAATATACCGCCTCGCAGGAGGTAAGGGTGGAAAGGCAGTGTAAGAGACTACCGCCTGCCTGGTAACAGGCGGGGCACATGTAAACCCCATTCGAAGCAAGACCAAAACGAAGGCGCTAAGGTTTGCCCGACCAGCCTTCAGGTGGGTCGCTTGAGGCTATTGGTAACAGTAGTCCTAGATAGATGATCACTCAACGACATAACCCGGCTTATCGTCCTGCTTATTTTGTAACTGAATAGTTATCTTATTTTTTATAATAACGATTCAGAACCAGACAAAACTGAATCGTTATTTTTATCAACTAAAAATGATCTACTGGATCATTTTTTTTATAGGAAATTCCTATAAAGCAAGCGAACTCTTTATTTTATGCATGGCAACAAAAAACCTCAGCTCACATGACGGTATGAGTTGAGGTTTTAAAATTCATTTCAAAAATTAAATTTCAGATCTTCCGGTGATTAAGCCATCTTGTTAACAGCCTGAGCTAAACGGGATACTTTTCTGGAAGCTGTGTTCTTATGGTAAACGCCCTTGCTGGCAGCCTTATCGATTACTGTAGTAGCAGCAACTAAAGCTTCCTGTGCAGCAGCCTTGTCATTTGCTTCAATAGCAACAACAACCTTCTTAACGGCTGTCTTAACTCCGGACTTGATTGCCTTATTTCTTTCAGCTCTTGTTTGATTAACTAAAATTCTCTTCTTTGCAGATTTAATGTTAGCCACGATGTACACCTCCTATTAAAAATCGTAAGTTACTGAGATGTTTCATTAAAGCCGGACACGGACGTCTTAATGTAAACACACGCATATTATTGTAGCCGTATCCTGCAAATATGTCAATAACAAAACGAATAAAATATGATAATTTTGGAAAAATAACAAATAATCATGAAAAAATTTCGGAGGGCAGGAAAATGGAGCAGGTACAGATCCGGACGGATTTGGCTTTAGAAGCACGGGAGAGTGTCTCAGAGAAGGAGGAACATCTTCATGGGGTGCAGGTGGAGGAGGAATATAAGGAAGAAAGTGAAATCAGGATTACACGGGTAACGATCGGGAGTAAGAATGGGGCACGCCTTCTGGGAAAGGCAATGGGAACCTATGTGACACTGGAGGCTCCTAATATGGCACATCCTGACGAGGATTACCATGAGGAGATTGCCAGGGAACTGGCGGATCAGATTAAATCCCTGCTTCCGAAGAAAAAGGAACAGCTGAGTATTCTCATTGTCGGTCTTGGAAACCGGGAGGTAACGGCAGATTCGTTGGGACCGCGTGTGGTGGATAACCTGACCATTACCAGGCATATGGTGATGGAATTCGGAAATGCGGCCTATGAAGGCCGTAAGCTACCTCTTACCAGCAGCCTGGTTCCGGGCGTCATGGCGAAGACCGGGATGGAATCGCAGGAAATCATCAGTGGTGTGGTGGCACAGACCCATCCGGATCTCGTACTTGTAATTGATGCACTGGCTGCCCGTTCAATCAAAAGACTGAACCGTACCATTCAGATTTCCGATGCCGGAATTAATCCCGGTTCCGGAGTCGGAAATTACCGGAATGCCATTCAGGAGGAAAATCTGGGTGTACCGGTCATTGCCCTCGGCGTGCCCACGGTGGTGGACGCTGCAACCATCGTACAGGACGCTGTTTTTAAGGACTGTGGTATGGAGGATCAGGATTTTCTTGACCGGAAAGAAAAGATAACAGGCGCTATGGATGAGCTTTACAATATGTATGTCACAGGAAAGGATGTGGATTACGAGATCCGGCAGATCAGTCATATCATCTGCAATGCCATTCACCTGGCACTGGAGCTGTAAAACGCATGAAATTGAATGTTTAAGACAAAGCAAGCATAAAATACCCTAGTGGGGTGTGAAAGCTTGTATAGATTATGGAACAGTCATCTGGCCCGGAAGGGTATCATACAATTTGCAGCACTGGTATTGATTAGTCAGGTGGAATGGGCATATCTTCCGGTGGCGGGATATCTGCGGCAGATGGACAGCAGGACCGCGGAGCTGTCTTTGACCGAACGCGCCATTGCCATGGAATCTGCCTATTACTATTATGGAGCATATTTGACGGCAGAATCGGAAGCGGTGGCAGTAGGAGTAAAAGACGCAGGAACGCAAGCAGCTAAAACAGAAGCGGGTGCCGCAGGAGTGGAGAAAACAGAAACGGAAGCAGCTAAAACAGAAGTGGGTGCCGCAGGAGCGGAGATCATAGAAACGGAAGCAGCTAAAACAGCAGTGGATACCGCAGGTGCGGAGATCACGCAAACAGAAGGAACAGAGGCAGAGGATGCAGGGGGATCAGAACTGACAGAACGGGCTGAACTGGCAGATTTGGAAGCGGAAGGTGTGCAGGATGCACAGACTGAAGCCCTGGAAGAAATGCGGATTCAAATAGTTGATTCGGATGAACAGGGAACTCCGGCAGGGATACAGATTCAGCCGGAGATTCAGGAAGGGATGTTGAAGGAGCAGAATCGTTCAGGGAATAAAAGTACAGAGATTCCACAAGAGGAGTATTTTAAGCAGATGCTTAGGGAGAACGGAATGGAAGACGTTGACAACAATTTAACTGAAAGCGAATCGGAACAGAATGAAGAGACCGGTCAGGGGGAGGAAGAAAACGAAAGTTTCTCACATGGAGCCTCTTCTTCCGGATTTGAACTGGCGGCGGTGCCCGCTTATACATATGATTGGACGAAGCAATGGACACAGGACGATTTGCGCTCCGAGTTCTTTGCAGTGGATGGCTCCACCAGTATGAAGGAAGAATATTTGAATGCAGAACGATTATTAAATGAAGATTTAATATTAAACAATGAAGACGAAACGCAGGGTCCACAGATCCTGATTTATCATACGCATGCAAGTGAAGATTTCGTGGATTCTGTTCCGGGTGACCCATCGACAACGATTGTCGGAGCCGGTGAGCGTTTGGCGGAGCTTCTCGAAGAATATGGCTTCCGCGTACTGCATGATACAGGTGTCTATGATCAGGAACGGGACAATGCCTATGAAAAGGCACTTCCGGCGGTAGAGCAGATTTTGAAGGAGAATCCGGGTATCGAAGTGGTGATTGATCTGCACCGGGATGAAATGGCAAATGACCGGAGACTTGTCATGGATTTGCAGGGACGACCGACAGCACGTTTTATGTTCTTTAACGGGTTGAGCTATTTGCGCAGGCAGGGAGAGATCTCCCATCTGGAAAACCCCTATATTCTTGATAATCTGGCGTTTTCCTTTCAGGCGCAGGTGCTTGCCAATGAGTATTATCCGGGACTCACACGTAAGATTTATCTGAAAGCCTACCGTTATAATATGCATTTATGCCCGAAAAGCATGCTGATCGAATTAGGGGCACAGAATAATACGGTCGAAGAAATCATGAATGCCTGCGATCCATTAGCACATGTTCTTGCCATGGTGCTCAAAAAGAGGTAAAATGATAACTATTCAGAGCCGGGACTTTTGACCCCGACATCATTTTATATGTGTATGGCGAAGTAACCACATGAGGTAAACTACGCTGTGAAACAGCGGTTTTATGAATGCGGTTCTGAATAGTTATCAGTATAATCAGGAAAGGTTTAGAATTTATGTCACATATTGATCAGAGCAAAATCCGGAATTTCTGCATTGTAGCGCATATTGATCATGGTAAGTCTACGCTTGCAGACCGTATTATAGAAAAGACGGGGCTTTTGACCAGCCGTGAAATGCAGGCACAGGTACTTGACAACATGGATCTGGAAAGAGAACGTGGAATTACGATTAAGGCACAAGCCGTCCGGACGATTTATAAAGCGCAGGATGGTGAGGAATATATTTTCAACCTGATTGACACTCCGGGACATGTGGACTTCAACTACGAGGTCAGCAGAAGTCTTGCTGCATGTGATGGTGCCATTCTCGTCGTGGATGCGGCACAGGGAATTGAGGCACAGACCCTTGCCAATGTTTATCTGGCACTGGATCATGACCTTGAGGTGTTCCCGGTCATTAATAAAATCGATCTGCCAAGTGCAGAGCCGGAGCGTGTAAAGAATGAAATTGAAGATGTGATCGGTATTGAGGCACAGGATGCACCGCTTATTTCAGCCAAGAACGGAATCGGCATAGAGGAAGTGCTCGAAGCAATTGTACATAAGATTCCGGCACCCGATGGAGACCCCGATCAGCCGCTTAAAGCGTTGATTTTTGATTCCGTATACGATTCCTATAAGGGGGTCATTATTTTCTGCCGTCTGAGGGATGGCAGGGTTTCTAAAGGGACAAGCATTAAGATGATGGCTACCGGCGCAACCGCAGAGGTTGTAGAGGTTGGCTATTTCGGAGCAGGTCAGTTCATTCCCTGTGATGAACTCGAAGCCGGTATGGTAGGCTATATTACTGCTTCAATTAAGAACGTAAAGGATACGGCGGTCGGAGATACCGTGACAGATCTTAACAATCCCTGTGCAGAGCCGCTTCCCGGATATAAGAAGGTAAATTCCATGGTGTATTGCGGAATGTATCCGGCAGACGGTGCAAAGTACCCGGATCTGCGGGATGCATTAGAAAAGCTGCAGTTAAACGATGCTTCCTTAAGCTATGAGCCGGAAACCTCAATTGCCCTTGGCTTTGGCTTCCGATGCGGATTTTTGGGACTGCTTCATCTGGAGATTATTCAGGAGCGTTTAGAGCGGGAGTACAATCTGGATCTTGTAACAACCGCACCGGGTGTTATTTATCATGTACACAAGCTGAACGGGGAAATGATTGAACTGACGAATCCGTCCAATCTGCCGGATCCGACAGAAATTGATTATATGGAAGAACCGGTGGTTTCCGCAGAGATCATGGTAACAACCGAGTTTATCGGCTCGATCATGGAGCTTTGTCAGGAACGCCGCGGCAAATACCTTGGCATGGAGTATATTGAATCTACCAGAGCACTGCTGAAATACGAACTGCCGTTAAATGAGATTATTTACGATTTCTTTGATGCACTGAAGTCCCGCTCCAGAGGCTATGCTTCCTTTGACTATGAGTTAAAGGGCTATGAGCGGGCGGAGCTTGTGAAGCTGGATATTCTGATTAACAAGGAAGAGGTTGATGCGCTTTCCTTTATCGTGCACGCAGACAGTGCCTATGAACGTGGACGGAAGATGTGTGAGAAGCTAAAGGACGAGATCCCGCGTCACATGTTTGAGGTTCCGATCCAGGCAGCGATTGGAGGTAAGGTCATCGCGAGAGAAACCGTCAAGGCTTATCGTAAGGATGTGCTTGCGAAGTGTTACGGTGGTGATATTACCCGTAAGAAGAAGCTTTTGGAAAAGCAGAAGGAAGGAAAGAAACGTATGCGTCAGATTGGTAACGTGGAAATTCCGCAGAAGGCATTTATGAGTGTATTAAAGCTGGATGATAAATAAATGGAACAAAATTTGAGCTTGTATCTTCATATACCATTTTGTGTACGGAAATGTCTCTACTGTGATTTCCTGTCCGGGCCGCAGAGTGCGGACGTGCAGGAGCAGTATGTAGAGGCACTGTGCCGTGAAATACAGGAGACATCGCCTGAATACCGGGAGTATCAGGTGGTGTCTGTTTTTATTGGCGGTGGAACCCCTTCGGTACTTCTGCCCGAACAGACAATACGCATTATGGAAACGTTGAAAAGCTGCTTTACCCTTACGGATACCTGCGAGATCAGCATGGAGATGAACCCGGGAACGGTGACACCGGAAAAGATGAATGCCTACCGTGCCTGTGGAATTAACCGGATCAGTATCGGCCTGCAGTCTGCCAACGATGGAGAACTGAAAGCCCTTGGCAGGATCCATACCTGTGCGGATTTTCTGAAGGCCTATGAAATGGCAGTGGAAGCGGGCTTTACCAATATCAATGTGGATCTGATGTCTGCCATTCCGGAGCAGACACTTAAGTCCTATCAGGAAACCCTGCAGAAGGTATTGGCGCTGCAGCCACAGCCGGTACATATTTCTGCCTATAGCCTGATCGTGGAAGAGGGCACCCCCTTTTATGAACAGGAGCTGAATCTGCCGGACGAGGAGACGGAACGCAGAATGTATGAAATAACGGATGATATTTTAAGAAAAGCCGGGTATCACCGCTATGAAATTTCCAATTATGCCAAAGCAGGAAAGGAATGCGTTCACAATAAGGTGTACTGGCAGAGAGGTAATTATCTCGGTCTTGGAATCGGCAGTGCTTCCCTGATTCAGAATGTCCGGTTCCATAATATGACAGATTTATCGAGTTATGTAAACTTGATGCTGGGTGAAAATTCGATTGGAAATGAGATTGAAAATGAGATTGAAAATGCAAGTAAAGAGTGTAGAGAAAAGTTTCAGGCTGAAAAGGACTGTCTGAAAAAAGGCAATGCTGAAAAAGATTGTCTAAAAAAAGGTAATGCCGAAAAAGACTGTCTGAAAAAAGGTAATGTTGAAAAGAACGATCTGAGAAAAGAAAATGCCGAAAAAGAGCAGGTGGAAAAACTTACTGCTGAAAAAGAACAAGTGGAAAAGGTTAATGCTGAAATAGAGAATGTGAAAAAAGATAATATTGAAAAGAATTCTGCGGAAGAAGGTAACACAGAAAAAAATAACATAGAAAGTGGGAATGCAGCCCGCCCAGATAAAAACATGATTGGAAGGGTGAAAAAATTAAGAGAGGAAGTACAGGAGCTGCCGATTGAGGAACAGATGGAGGAATTCATGTTTTTGGGACTGCGGATGATGGAAGGAGTTTCAGAACGCAGGTTTTTTGAAAACTTTGGGAGACATTTTGAAGAGGTATTTCCGGGGGTGATCGAAAAGCATGAGAAGCTGGGACTACTTGAAGTGACAGGAGAAGAGTTCGTTCATCTGAAACTGACATCACATGGAATTGATGTCAGCAATCAGGTTTTTGTGGACTTTATGCTGTGAAAATATTTTTGCTTATTGGAGATGTTGTAGGAACCGGATTTTTAGTTGCCAAGTATCTCTTATATCAGTATAATCAAAGGTGGTGGAAAGGTTACTGGCCGCACCGTCCGGCAGATAATTAAATTAGTGGGAAAGGCACTTGAAGACACCGCAGGTCATAGAATAATAAAAAAGACTTTGGTGGTGCCCTTTGAAAACCTTTCAACAACCTTTATCTACGGAACAGGAGGCACAATATATACAGCTTTTGCATGCGGATGATCCGGTACAGGCAGCCAGGGCGCGTGAGATTCTGATTGAGAAAAATTTACGTCTGGTGGCACATATTGCAAAGAAATATCAGAATGTGGATGAAAATATGGAGGATCTGATTTCCATAGGAACCATCGGATTGATTAAAGCGATAGAGTCCTTTGATGCAGGAAAAGGAAAGCTGAGTACTTATGCATCGCGATGTATTGATAATGAATTTCTGATGCTGCTGCGCAGCAAAAAGAAAAATTCCCGTGAGGTTTCTCTTTTTGAACCGATTGGGACAGACAAAGAGGGAAATGAAATCAGTCTCCTGGATGTGATTGAGCAGGTGCAGGAAGATGTTGTGGAACGGATGTATGAAAGGGAGAGCATCCGGAGGTTGAAAATACTGATGCAGCAGGTGCTTACACATCGGGAACGTGAAATTATCGAATTGAGATATGGTCTACAGGCAGGGACAGAGGTAACACAGCGGGAGGTCGGAGAACGCTTCGGGATCTCACGAAGTTATGTTTCCAGGATAGAAAAACGAGCGTTATTAAAACTGAGAGAAGGATTAAAAACTTATAACTGTGGAAGTTCCTGAGCAGTTATGAAAGCATACGGATAGGAGGAAATAATAAATGTCAAATATCCCTACAATAGAGGAACTGCTCCGGGATGCAAAGCGTGCGGGAGCTTCCGACGTACATATCACAGTTGGTATTCCACCGAAAATGCGTGTAAACGGGCAGTTAATCACGATGAACTATGACCGGCTTCTGCCGCCGGATACCCTGCAGATGCTGGATCAGTTTATGGATGAGCGGCAGAGAGCCATGTTTGACCGGGATGGCGAACATGATATGTCTTTTTCTATTCCGAATCTGGGAAGATACCGTGTCAATGCGTACCGTCAGAGAGGCTCTGTGGCAATTGCACTGCGGCTTGTCGGAACCCAGGTTCCATCACCTGAGGTGCTTGGTGTGCCGGAGTCAGTCATTGACCTGTATCAGCGTAAGAAAGGTCTGATTCTGGTAACGGGTCCTACCGGAAGCGGTAAGTCTACCACACTGGCGGCGATTATCGATAAAATTAATAACAACAGGGAATGCCATGTAATTACGTTGGAGGATCCGATTGAATATCTGCATCAGCATAAGAAGTCCATGGTAAACCAGAGAGAAATCGGTCTGGATTCCCAGTCTTATGCCAATGCACTTCGAGCGGCCCTCCGTGAAGATCCGGATGTGATTCTTGTCGGAGAGATGCGTGACTTTGAAACCATCAGTGTTGCAATTACTGCAGCCGAAACCGGACACCTGGTGCTTTCTACCCTGCATACCATCGGGGCGGCAAGCACCGTAGACCGTGTGATTGACGTATTCCCGCCACACCAGCAGCAGCAGATCCGCGTACAGCTTGCAAATGTATTAGAAGCGGTTGTTTCCCAGCAGTTGATTCCCAAGGCAGATGGATCCGGACGTGTAGCAGCCTTTGAGGTACTGCATTCCAACCATGCCGTCCGCAATCTGATCCGTGAGGGGAAGGCCTACCAGCTGATGAGCGTGATGCAGACGAACCGTAAGCAGGGCATGATGATTATGGATGAAGCCATCATGCAGCTTTATTACAGCGGAGTGATCGATCGTGAAATGGCGATCCAGTTCGCTACTGATCCGGATGGAATGGAGCATAAGATTATCTGATGAATTAAACCGGAAGCATATGGAATGGGCAATTCTATGTGCTTCCGGCTTTTCTTTTTGGGTGGACAGAACTTATGTGTTTCCAGATATTTTCTTTTTGGGGGACAGAACTTATGTGTTTTCAGATATTTTTTAGGGGACAGAATTTATGTGTTTCCAGATGTTTTCTTTTTGGGGGACAGAACTTATGTGATTCCAGATATTTTCTTTTTGAGGTGGATAGAATTTATGTGTTTCCAACCATTTTTTGGTGGATAGAACTTATGTGTGTTTCCAGATATTTTTCTTAAGGGCACAATTTATATATTCACGGAGATGGATTGGACATAAAGAGCACTTCTGATAGCAATATATCCAAATTTGATAATAATTGATAATAATGGGAAGCTGAATGGTTGGAGAAAGGTGGAAAATTGGACATATCATTGAAGGAAAAGCAGGAAAATATCCAAAAGACAGAGCGCTCGGAGAAGGAAGACATGAAATGGAAGTGAAAATTGGACATATATTGAAGAAAGAAAAGGAAAATATCCAAAAGACAGGACGCTCGGAGAAGGAAGACATGAAATGGAACGGAAAGTTGGATATAAAATGAGAAAAAGAGGGGAAAATGTCCAAAATGCAGCTTAAGAGGCAGTGAACTTAAGAGAAAGGGGAAGTAGTTTGGACATGATTGAGAAAATATCATTTAAAATGTCCAAAAGTAGGAAGTCAGTCGTGGAAAAATAAAGCTTAAAAATAAGTTAGGTGATATTCTGTACAATGTGAGTTAATATAGTGAAAATTAACAAATATAATCTTGCAGTCAAGAATAAAATTGTGTATAATCACAATAAAATAAGATTTTATAGAGCGGTGACCGTCTGAAGTTACTGTGATATAGCTTCTAAGAGCATGATATCTAAGAGCATGACATCATATCATGCAGTTCATTTTTCTAAGACCGTATATCGCGGCATTATTCAATAATTTGAGTGCCAATGCGAACAAAGCAGAGCAGAGGAGAGAAGGAGAAGGGAGGAGCTTTGTTTAGTTCAATATGCTCGGGGACAATCTATGGTCTCCAAAGCCACCTGATTCAGGTAGAGGTGGATGTCTCCAGGGGCTTGCCATGTCTTGTTATGGTGGGAAGTCTGGGGAGTGAAGTGCGGGAATCACAGGAGAGAGTGAAAGTTGCACTTAAGAATTCAGGAATGGATATTCCACCATCCCATATTTCTGTAAATCTGTCACCGGCAGATATTCATAAATCCGGAACCGGATTTGATCTTGCGATCGCATTGGGAATCCTGACAGCGACAGAAATTCTGGATGCTAAAGTGCTTGCGGATGTGTTCGTGATTGGAGAACTGGGACTTAGCGGAGAGATTAAAGGAGTGAAGGGAGTTCTGCCACTTGTGTGGGAGGCCTTTCGACAGGGAAAAAAGCAGTGTCTTGTGCCAAGGGACAATTATGCGGAGGCTTCCGTAATAGAAGGAATCCGCGTAGCAGGTGTAGGAAGCATTCAGGAAGCATGTGACTATCTGCAATTAACGGAAGAAGAACAGATTAAAGAGGAACTTAAGCAGAGAAGACAGGAGGCAGAAGCCCAAAGGGAATGGAAGAAAAGAGACCATCGACAGGAAGAAAAAGCACTGGACTTTGCAGAGGTTCACGGGCAGGAGAATCTGAAACGGGGAGCCCTGATTGCAGCTGCCGGTTTTCACCATATGCTGATTGTCGGGCCGCCCGGAGCCGGTAAGACGATGATTGCAAAGAGAATTCCGTCGATCCTGCCGGAACTGAGCTTTGAGGAAAGCATGGAGGTGACTTCCATCTACAGCATTGCCGGACGGCTTCCCAAGGGACAGAATCTGATTAAAAAACGACCGTTTTTAAATCCACATCATTCTGTTACAATTCATGCACTTGCAGGGGGAGGCAGAATTCCACAGCCCGGTCTTGTCAGCCTGGCACATCGCGGTGTGCTGTTCCTGGACGAGCTCCCGGAGTTCCAAAGACAGACCATTGATCTGCTGCGGCAGCCATTAGAGGATAAGGAAATTCACATTGCAAGAAGTACCGGGGCGTTTACTTATCCGGCGGATTTTATGCTGGTCGGGGCAATGAATCCCTGTCCGTGCGGCTATTATCCGGACCGCAACCGCTGTAAGTGTACGCCCTTTGAACGACATCTATACAGGAGCCGCCTGTCGGGACCGATACTGGACAGGATGGATTTGTGCCTGGAAGCAGAAAAGGTGGAAATAGGGCAGCTTCAGAAGAAAAAGAGTGGATTATCCAGTGCAGAAATGCGGGAGATGGTAAATCGTGCCCGAGAATTGCAGGAGAGCCGTTATAAGGGAACGGATATAAAATTTAATTCTGATTTAACTATGAAAGATTGCGAAAAATATTGCTGTCTCGGGAAGCAGGAGCAAAGCTATACGGAACGGCTTTCGGAGAAAATGCAGTTGAGCGCAAGAGGCTATCACCACCTGCTTAAGGTGGCACGGACGATTGCGGATCTGGAAGGGAGCGAAGAAATCCGGCTGCCCCATCTGGCAGAGGCAATGAGCTACCGGAATATGGAGCCGGAACGTTGAAAGATATACAGGCAAGGTGATGGGCAATAAATCAGGAATTTGAGAGCACTAAGGAATGAAACAGGGAAAACATATTATAAAAGTACCATGAAGAGAAGAATTATAAAGAGAAGAATCATAAAGAGAAGAATCATAAAGAGCAGAATCATAAAGAGAAAAGTTTAAATGAAAGACAGGAACGGAAAGTAAGTATAAGTAAAAAGAAAGGTAACTATTCAGTACAGGTCGAGGCATTTACTGCCGAGACCGTAAGAAAATGATTCAGTAATGCAAAATCCCATCGGCGAAGCCGATTTGGAATGGATTTTGCATCGTAACTGTGAAGGTACTGAACAGCTACAAAGCAAGAATGAAAAGGAATCAGATATGGAAAATAAGAAATATGAATACTGGCTTCACCGGATGCCGGAAGCCGGAAACAGAACGATCCGGGAGCTTTTAAGGCGGTATCATACTCCGTTCGAGGTTTATGGGGCGGTGAGGAGAAGGAGCAAAGGGGTTCTTGAAGTGCTTACGGAGACAAGGATGGACGAAGCAGCGGAGTATACGAGATCCTATGACCTGAATCGGGAATATGAAGAACTGCTGCAAAAAGGAATCCGTTTCCTCACAGCAGAGGATGAAGACTATCCACAGAGGCTGCGTAAAATTCCGTCAGCACCTTATGCATTGTATGTGCTGGGGCAGCTGCCGCCGGAGAATCTGCCGGCGGTAGCAATGATCGGTGCGCGCGAATGTTCGGAATATGGAATTTATGTGGCAAAGAATTTTGCAAAGGAGTTAGGGGCACATGGAATACCGGTAATCAGTGGCATGGCAAGAGGAATTGACAGCATTTCACAGGAAGCAGCATTGCAGGGCGGCGGCAGAACCTATGCGGTTCTGGGCTGTGGAGTGGATATCTGCTATCCGAAATCCTCGCGCAGACTGTATGAGCAGATCCTGGAACAGGGAGGAATTCTGTCGACATTTCCACCGGGGACAGAACCGATAAAACGACTTTTTCCGGAACGAAACCGGATTGTGTCGGGTCTTGCCGATGTGATTCTGGTCGTAGAAGCAAGGCAGAAAAGCGGCACCTTTATTACGGTAGATATGGCGTTGGAGCAGGGGAGGGAGGTTTATGCCATTCCGGGGAGACTGACGGATCGGCTGAGTGATGGCTGCAATCTCCTGTTACAGCAGGGAGCACTTATTGCCGTGTCTCCGAAGGATTTACTGCAGCATCTTTCACCGGGACAGATGGAACTTCCGTTGGAAAATCCCCAGAAGGAAACAGGAAATATAAGAGATGTGGAAGATGCCGGAAGCATAGAAGATACCAGAAGTATGGAAGATGCCAATAGTATGGAAGATGCTAGAAGCATGGAAGATGCCAAAAGTATGGAAGATACCAGAAGTATGGGAGATGTCAGAAGCATGGAAGCTATCGGAAGCATGGAAAATATCGGGAATGTGGAAGGTGCATGGAATACGGATGATAGACTGCAGATTCTCCTTGAAATACTGGATTTTCTTCCGAAAAGCGTGGAAGAAATCCGGACTGCATATGAGAAGAAAACCCAAGCTACGGTTGCCACACCGGAAATCCTGTGTATGCTAATGGAGCTTTGCATGGAAGGCACTGTAACACAGGTGAGCGGAAATTATTTTGCAGCGAAAGGACCAACTGCATTACAGCAATTTTAAAAATGAGGTTAGATACACTAATAAATACTCAATAGATTAATTTGTGAAATAATGGAATGGTGAAAGGATAGAGAGATGTATTAGAGAAATCTGATGGAGGCGGATTATATCATGTATAAACGGCATGTCATAAAACAAAATATGGTTGCACGCATACGATACCGTGAGGTATAATATAATTAATCCTCAGCTTTCTCTGATACCACAGAGAAAGGATTATGAATGAGCAAAAGATATGAGGAGCTTGATTTTACAGATGATTTCATTTTCTGTAAGATTTTGTATAATAACGAACCACTTTGTAAGGAACTGTTGGAAGTGATTCTCGGAAAGAAGATCAGGAAAATAGTATATCACGACTGGCAGAAGCAGATCGAAATGACAGCGGAAGGAAAGGGAGTGCGGCTGGATGTCTATCTGGAAGATGGACATACCGTATATGATCTGGAAATGCAGGCAGCCCGTAAGAAGAATCTTCCGAAAAGATCGAGATATTATCAGGGAATGATTGATTTGAATCTGATTGAGCGCGGAGCAGATTATGAGGAACTGAAGGAATCCTATGTGATTTTTATTTGTACCTATGATCTCTTTGGAAAGAATGCCTGTGTGTATACCTTCGAGAACCGGTGCTGTGAAGTGGAAGGATTATGCCTTGAGGATGGAACGATGAAGGTATTCTTAAATGCCGAGGGAGATACATCGAAGCTGACTCCGGAATTAAGGGATTTCCTGGATTATGTTGCAGGACGCAGGATACATGGAAAACTGGTTGCCAAAATTGATGAGGAAGTCCGGAAAGCCAGAAAACATGAGGAATGGAGGACAGAGTATATGACATTTGAAATGTTACAGAGGGAGAAGTATAAAGAGGGAGTGGAATACGGTAAGAAATTAGGCGAAAGACGTGGAGAAAAGAGAGGCATAGGACTGGGTAAACTGGATGCAATCCGGCGCATGCAGAGAAAAGGACTGAGCATGGAAGACATTATGGATATGGGTTATACCAGGACTGAATATGAGAAGGCACTTCGAACCGAAAAAATCAACTGACTGGAGAGAAATACCAATTTCCTATTGATGAGGAAGTCTGGAAAGCCAGAAAACATGAGGAATGGAGGACAGAGTATATGACATTTGAAATGTTACAGAGGGAGAAATACAAAGAGGGAAAACGCGAGGAAAGAATGGAAGCAATCCGGCGCATGAAAGAACGTGGATTTAACTTTAAAATGATTATGAAAGCAGGGTATACCAAAGCGGAATACAAGCAGGCACTTCAGACAGAAAATCAACTGATTGAAAAGTAATACTAATTTCCTATTTTTTTCTTAGATATCTGCCCGTTTTGGGTTGCAATCTCATGTCGAAGAGTGTAGAATATTGTCCGTAGGCAATAGTACATTAGTCACACATTCTTAAATATAGATCTCCGTGGGCTGTCAGATACCGCCGGCTGGGATATGAAAATCATAAATTACTCTGGGAACGAATACGCTATGGATTTTAACAGAAAAAAACTTCGTCTGGGTGACGTACTGGTGAACAGTGGCGTTATAACGGCTGAACAGCTGCAGAAGGGTCTTGAGCTGCAGAAGGGCTCTGGCCGTAAATTGGGAGAAACTCTTGTTGACGAAGGAATTACCACAGAAGAGAATATTGCGAAAGCATTGAGCAGCCAGCTGGGCTACGAAATGGTTGATCTGCAGGATATCTCCATTGATGAAGAAATCCTCAATCTGGTACCCCCGAACATTTTAAAGAAGCATACGATGATCCCGTTTGAATATTCCAGGACGGGGATGAATGTTCTGCGTGTGGCAATGTCAGATCCCATGAACATGGCTGCCATGGACGATATCAATATTATTACGAACCTGCAGGTGGAGCCGGTCGTGGCAACACCGCGGGATGTGATGCTGGCTCTCGACCGTTATTACGGACAGGCAGAGGTAAACTCCGCACTCGAAGAGTACGTAAAAGAAAAGACGAGCCAGATGGCGGAGCAGGAGGATATCTACAGCGACGACATCAACAACTCCCCGATTGTACAGCTGGTAAAAACGATGATCGAACAGGCTGTACGCCAGCGTGCATCCGATATTCATATCGAACCGATGGAGAAGCAGGTCCGGGTGCGTTACCGTATTGACGGTGCCCTGTATGAGAAGGCCACCTACAACATCAGCCTTTTACCGGCACTGGTTGCACGTGTCAAGATTATTGGCGGCATGGATATTTCCGAGAAGCGTAAGCCGCAGGACGGCCGGATCACGCAGGTGGTGGACCGGCGCGAATTTGATATCCGTGTATCCATTCTGCCTACGGTATATGGCGAGAAGATCGTTATGCGACTTACGTCCAAGAACGCCTTATCGAGGGAAAAGAGCCAATTGGGTTTAAAGCCGCATGACTTACAGAGGTTTGACCATATTTTGAAAAATCCGCATGGTATTCTGCTTGTGACAGGACCTACCGGAAGTGGTAAGTCTACAACGCTCTATACCGCGCTTAGTGAGTTAAATAAAGAAGATGTAAACATCATCACCGTAGAAGATCCGGTGGAAGCAAATATTGACGGAATCAACCAGGTGCAGGTCAACAATAAAGCAGATCTGACCTTTGCATCGGCACTGCGTTCCATCCTGCGACAGGATCCGGACATCATTATGATCGGAGAAATCCGTGATCAGGAGACGGCATCCATTGCCGTACAGGCATCCATCACAGGTCACCTTGTGGTATCCACGCTGCATACGAACTCCGCAGCCAGCACGATTACCCGTCTGGTGGATATGGGAATTGAACCTTACCTGATAGCAGACTCTACGGTTGGTGTTATTGCACAGCGACTGGTGCGCCGCCTTTGTCCGGATTGTAAGAGAGCAAAGAAAGCCGATGCCGAAGACCTTGAAATGCTGATGCGTAAGCCGGAGGAAGATCTGACAATTTATGAGCCATGCGGCTGTGCAAAATGCGACGGCACAGGCTTTCGCGGACGAATCGGTGTGTATGAAATCATGGAAGTGACTCCGCAGCTGAAGCATATCATCAGTAAAGGCGGAGAAGTGGAAGCCATCAAAGCACAGGCGCTGAAGGACGGCATGCATACCCTGCGTATGAGTGCGACCGAGCTCGTCCTGGATGGAACGACATCCGTACAGGAAATGATGAGAGTATCTTTCGACTTGTAGAATGGGAGGAACGACAATGGCCAATTGGGGCTATGTGGCGATAGATAAAACAGGAAAAGAAATCAAAGGTAGCAGGGACGCCGATACACAGGAAGCCTTAACGAGAGATCTGAAGCAGCAGGGACTCATCGTTCTGGAGGTAAAGCAGCAGAATACCTTAACACGGGATATCAACATCAGCTTTGATAAAAAGCCGGCAGCCAGAGATCTCGCCGTATTCTGCCGGCAGTTTGCCAGCATCGTGCGTGCCGGTGTCAGCATCATTGAAGCTCTGAATATGTTGGCAGAGCAGACAGAGAATAAGCTTTTGCAGAAATCCCTCATGGTAGTCCGTGCCGATGTGGAAAAGGGGGAGAGCTTCGCAGATTCCATGGCAAAGCATCCCAGGGCATTTCCAGAGCTTTTGATTCAGATGGCGAGAGCCGGTGAGGCATCCGGCAGTCTGGAAATTTCCATGGAGCGTATGGCAATCCAGTTTGAAAAGTCCGCGAAGACACAGGCCTTGGTTAAGAAAGCCATGATCTACCCGATTGTGGTTGCCTGCGTAGCCGTAGGCGTTGTTGTAGTCATGCTGGTGTTCGTTATTCCACGATATACGGATATGTTTGAAGAGCTTGATGCCGAGCTTCCTGCAATCACACTTGCCGTTGTGGGACTCAGCAATTTTATTAAAAATTACTGGTTTATTATCGTTCCGGTAGTAATTGCGATTGCAGTAGCCTTTCATATGTGGAAAAAGACCTTATCCGGCAAGCATGTTTTAGGAAAACTGGCACTCAAATTTCCAATGACGAAAAACCTGGTAATAAAGAGTGCTTCTTCCCAGATGGCCCGCACCTTAAGCACGCTGCTTACCGCAGGTGTTCCACTCACGGAAGCAGTGGATATTGTAGCGGATACCATGGGAAATATCTGGTATAAGGAAGCTTTAAAGGATGCGCTCGAGCAGCTGCTGGTCGGCGTCCCTTTATCCCAACCGTTACAGACCTGCGGACTCTTCCCACCGATGGTATATCATATGGTACGAATCGGTGAAGAAGCCGGCTCCACAGAAGAAATGCTGAACAAACTGGCAGACTACTATGAAGAAGAAGTGGAAATGGCTGTCCAGTCCTTAATGGCCGCCATGGAACCGATGATTATCATTATCCTCGCCGGCATCGTCGGCATCCTTCTCGCCGCCGTCATGCTTCCCATGGTTAATATGTATGCGGCACTTGACAACCTCTGATACCAGCTTAGCCATGGAATTTCCTAACACCGGAATGGGTGCTTGCACACAGGTTCCGGTGTTGAGAAAATTCCATGCGCGAAGCGCCCACAAGATGAAATAAGGCTGAGCCGTGAAACGGCGGGAGGTTGCGGAGCAACCGTGCCTTATGAATGTTGTGGGAAGCTGGTATCAGAGTGTTCCACAGATACTCTGTGCTGGCAACATGAGTGGAAGAAATGTAAAAATGTAAACAATTTGCAAAATTTCCAATAATACATACAACTTGAATAAAAGTGACTGCAACGTAGGGACAGTCATTTTTAAATAAAAACAACAAACAAAGGAGAATTTTCATGAAAAAGGAAAAAATGAATGACAAAGGTTTTTCACTTGTTGAGTTAATCATCGTTATTGCGATTATGGCAGTACTCGTTGTAGTTCTTGCACCGCAGTACTTAAAGTATGTTGAGAAATCTAGAAATTCGACAGATATTTCTAATGCAACAGCTATAGTTACAGCCTTACAAGTTTATGCTGCTGATCCAGATGCTAATCCGGCATTTAAGGGTGGCGAAACGTGTACAGTTAAAATTAGTGCAAATGGTTCGACGTCTTCAGTGACATCAACGTCGGGTGCAGCTGAAAAAGCACTGACAGATGCAGCAATTATTATTGCAGATCAACATTGTAAGAGTAAATCAAAATGGACTGATTATACAATTACAGGAACTGTAGATGCAACAACAGGAGCAATTTCATTTAAATACACATCGACGCATACAGGCGCTGGATCAGATCCATTTGAAGATGCAATGATGGGTAAGGTTGCGACTACCACACCAGCAGGTGGTGCAGGCGATGCAGATGGTACAACCTAAAACATAATCCAGTATTAGATTTTTTGCATCATCCTATATCTTCACGGATATAATTCCTTCCCCCCCTCTCGTCACAGCAGAGCCTTAAGGTCGTCGGTTTCGACGATCCCTTGATCGCTCGTGTACCCTACGACCTTTATGAAGCGAGAGCTGCGATTCTGTGATCAGAATGGATGGAAGTGCCACAAGGACTCCTGCGGCATATGCCGCAGGAGAATTATAAAATTAAGAAGATTTAATACCATCAACATTTATTGACAAGGATATCCCCCCTATGCTCGCAGAAATTATTTTTTACATCTTCATATTTCTTTTCGGAATCGTGATCGGCAGTTTTTTAAATGTCTGCATTTACCGCATACCGAGGCATGAAGATATCGTGAAAACACGGTCACACTGCATGTCCTGTGGTTATCAGCTCAAGTGGTATGACATGTTTCCGGTATTCAGTTACCTCTTTCTGCGGGGCAGATGCCGGAAATGCCATGCGAAGCTTTCCGTACAGTATCCGCTGATTGAAGCAGCGAACGGCATTCTTTATGTAATGATCGTGTGGATTCATGGAATGACAATTACTTCTATATTATATTGCCTGCTGGTTTCTGCACTTCTGGTAATCAGTGTCATTGATTTCAGAACCTTTGAGATTCCCCTAGGAATCAATATTTTTATTCTGATTCTCGGAATCGTCCGCGTAGCAACAGACTTTACCTGTGTGTTGGACTACGTGATCGGATTCCTAAGTGTGAGCGTTGTGCTCGCCATTCTGTATTATGCCTCTAAAGGAAGAGCAATCGGTGGAGGCGATGTGAAGCTCATGGCCGTCTGCGGACTGGTGCTTGGCTGGAAGCTGGTTCTGCTGGCATTCTTTTTAGGATGCATTTTAGGATCGGTCATTCATATTATCCGGATGAAGGCATTTGGCGCCGACCGGGTTCTGGCGATGGGGCCATACCTTTCGTTAGGAGTACTCCTTGCAGTTTTGTGGGGAAATACCATGATTCAGTGGTACATGGGACTACTGGGTTTTTAACCTTAAGATCGAATATTTTACCTGCTTGGTAATCCCGGCAGGTTTCTTATATATAACATCATTTTTTCAGGACAAAGGAGGAAACGATTCGTGGCTGGTAAAGTAATCAGTATAGAAATCGGATATTCACTGACAAGAGTATGTGAGGTTGACTATAAATCAAAAACCCATAAGGTGTACGGGTATTTTTCAATGCCGACTCCGGAGGGAATGATTAATGACGGTATTTTGAATTTAAATGAAACCTTTGTGACGGATTTAAGGGAAGCTCTTGCAGAGTATAAGATGAAATCGAAGCAGGTGGTGTTTACCCTGACTTCGACCAAGATCGCCAGCCGTGAGGTTACGATTCCTTTTGTGAAAGAAAACCGGATCATGGATGTTGTAAATGCCAATGCGTCGGACTATTTCCCGGTGGACTTAAGCCAGTATCAGCTTGCGTATAGCATGCTTGGTGTGACCGGAAATCCGAAGTCAGGACAGCAGTATAAGCTTCTGGTTCTGGCAGCGCCACAGGCACTTCTCGATGGTTATCAGCAGCTTGCCAGGGCACTGAAGCTGGAGCTTGCGGCCCTTGACTATGCCGGAAACAGTATTTATCAGGTCGTAAAGGATGAGTGTGCACAGAAAGCGCAGATGATCGTAAAGATCGAAGAGGGTGCAACCATGGTGCTGGTTGTGAATCAGTCGGTGATTTCCTTTATCCGAAGCGTTTCCTACGGTGTGCAGGAAGCCTTGGAACTGACCTATAACCTTCCTTTGAAAAACCGGATTGAGACGCCGGAACAGGCGATGGAGCTTTTGTCCAGGAAGTCCTTTGTGGTGCTGAACGATGGTTCCGAAGAGACTGAGGGCAGTGAAGAAGAAAAGTCCAAAGAACAGGAATTCTGTGAATCCATGACAGATGTACTGGTTCCGCTGGTTGGTGCGGTTTCCCGTGTTGTGGATTACTATGTTTCCCATAATGCCAATACCCCGATTGAGAAGATTCTCTTAACCGGTCTTGGTGCAAATATGAAGGGTATTCACAGACTTTTGGCCCAGCAGCTGGACTATCCGATTGAAATTTTACGTCAGGCAGAGGGCTGGAACCTGGAAAAGAGCTTTGAAGGTAAGTTCTTCGGTGAATATGTTGCCTGTGTGGGTGCCACAGCGGCTCCGCTTGGCTTTAAAGCCGATAATGAAAAGGGCAAAGGCGGTAAGACCGGAGATACGAAGAGCAAGGGCAAGGTGAACGGAATCCTGATTGCTGCTGCAGTCTTTGCATTCGGCATACTGGGTGCTGTAATTCTGAGTGTGGCTTCTGGCATAACCTATGTTGCGGCAAAGGCAGAGAACCGGGCACTGCAGGAGCAGATGGCAGGTTTACAGGAAATTAAGCCGATTTATGATAATTATGTGAGTACCAAAACAGCTTACGACCGGTTGACGGCCATGCATGATGCCACCCGCAACCGGAACGATGACTTATATGAATTTATGGAAGAACTGGAACGCAAGATGCCAAGTAACGGAGTAATCACTTCCTTTACCAGTGATGCGGAGACGGTAACGATTAACATGTCGGTATCTTCGAAGACGGAGGCAGCATCGATGATTGAACAGTTCCGTACCTTTGATTCCCTCCTTCCCGATACGGTGTCGGTATCTTCGATTACCGCAGATGTGGATGGCGAGGATACCGTGCTTTCCTATAACTTCACAATTGTCGGATCCTACCGGGATATGGACGAAGCTCCGGAGGATGAGATGACCGATGAAGAAGCGATGCAGCAGAATCTGGAAGATACGGAAAACCACGAAGTGGCGAAAGCGGAGTAAAGGAGAAGAACGATGAAGGTATCAAAGAAAGATATTTATTTAATCATTGGATTTTTGGGAGTCCTCGCTTTCCTCTGTGCATTCCTGTGGGTTTATCAGCCGACCATGGAAAAGGTGGATGCCTTAAAGGCAGAGAGCCGTTCTCTGGAAATAGAAATTGCAGATCTGCAAAGCAAGATGGATAACAAGGACACTTATGTGTCTAAGACTCAGGAAATGGCAACCGAGATGGACAGTATTTTGCAGATGTTTCCCGTGGAGTTAAAGGAAGAGGATGCTATTGTATTGACATTAACGGAGGAATTATTATCTCCGATGATCGTGACTACGCTTACCATGGATGAAACAGAACCGGTGGATTTCGAGCTTTATACACAGGAATCCGAAGAGGCAGAACCGGTCGATACAGGAGAAACGATACAGCTTGGGCTTTACCGGAATCCGGTTTCCATGCAGTTTGTTTCAAGCTACGAGGCCCTGAAGCGCTATGTGAAGACCGTGGCACTGCAGACAAACCGTACAAAGATCGTCGGAATCACCGCTTCTTATGACGAAATGACAGGCTTACTTACCTGCGTGGCAAACTTAAATATGTATTTTATTACCGGACAGGAAGACAAGACCTATGTACAGCCGGACTTCTCTTCGGTCATTACCGGAACGGATAATCCGTTCGGTTCCATCACAATGCCTTATGAAGCAGATGTTGCAGGACTTGCAGAGGATGCAACGGGTATTCATGTGGATGAGGAAGAGGCAGAAGAAGATAACGGTGAGGATATGTAGCTGCGGTCTGATTACGGATACCCGTCAGGAAGAAGGAGCCGGAAGAAGCCGCCGAAGAAAAGAACAGTCTGCATAGAGAACCTGAACAGAATAAGCAGGACAGAGGATACGTATGAAGCAAAAGGAAAAAGTTCAACAACTGAATAAGAACGCGGGCTTTTCCCTGCTGGAGCTTCTGATTGCCGTTACAATTCTGGCAATCATTACGATTCCCATGCTTCATATGTTCGTGACTTCCGCAAAAATCAATGGCAAGTCCCGGATCACCCTGCGGGCAACCGTACTTGCACAGGATATTGTAGAGGGGCTGAAGGCATATCATATCGATGAGATTCAGGATCAGTTTAACACGAAACATCTTGATATGTTGAATTCAACGATAACCTGTGAGGAATGTAAATATGACGATGATGGTTCAAATGTTTATTATTTCTATTTGAAAAATGTCAAATTGGAAAACAGTACGTTTGATGCGAAAATCAAACTGGATGCCAGTGCATATATTGACGGAACATCGGAAGCTGGTAAACATGATATGCATCCCAACACAAGTGAAACAGTCAGACTTGCAAGTGCGAATAGGAATACTTCATTTGTTTATAAAAAGAATTGGGATGAAACAGCATTGAAAGATAAGAACATTGACGACTGTGCAAGAACATTCATTTTATCTTTTACGGATGATGTAACAACAGGAAAGCGGGTTGCCACTTTGAAATGTGAATATCAGAATAATGGTACAGACATTGTTCCACCTGCATATTCGGATTTTACAACCATAGGTGAATTTGACAGTAATAATTTTTATTTCCTTTATTATCCGTTATACGGAGGCAAGGATGATATTATCGAAATAGACTGCACATCAACAGCGATTACAGAGGAGCACCCGTTAAATATTTATTTGGTGAAACAACGTGACGTCATGCTGAGTGATATACAACTTACGAATAAGGAAAATCTTTATAAAATAACAGTGACTGTCAAAGGAGATGGAATCTCAAGTGGCTATTTTTCCCTGTGCACCAATCTTGGAACTAATCTGGCAGATGAAAATATGGTTATAGATCAAGCTCCAGGCTTGAGAAGTGTCAGTTTCCCTGTTTATGATTTAGCTGGTATTCGAAACAAGAATTATGGAGAGCAGTCATCAAAGGATCAGATTACAGAATTTATATATGATATTGAAGTTGAGATATATCAGCAGGGAGCATATGAGGATAATTTTGGTACCAACTCTCAGCGATTGGTAAGCCTTGATGGAACGAAAAATTATTAGGAATATGAAAATGAACAATGGACACCAGATACGACAATTGCAGAAGAGGTTATGGAATCAGAAGAGGCGTAACAAAGGCTCTTCTATTGTTATTGTTATTATTGCAATGGCGATGATTGGAATATTAGCTACAACGCTTCTTTGGATGTCTTATTATGGCTATAAAATCAAGGCCAATGATATCCAAAACAAAAACAACTTCTATTCCGCTGAGACGATAATGGAGCAGATTATTGCCGGATTACAGGGTGAGGCTTCTGATGCCATGGCAAAATCCTATCAGATGGTGTTATCAAACTGGGATGATTATGAAGGAAGCGAATCAAACCGCTTTTCAGCCTTTGCTGCTTCTTATCTGGATACTTTGGTGGATGAATTCAGGATGAGTGGAAATCCGGATCAGTATGATAGAAAAAAACTTAAAGATTATGTTGATCATGATCTGTGGAATAATGTAGACGAAGGTATGTGGGAGAATGGAACAGATGACTCGGTTGCTTTAGAAGCAAAAATGGAGCTTGTGAATGGAAACAGCCTCATTTTACGCAACCTGTTCGTTTCCTATACAGATCCGGTTAATAATCGTGTTTCTGTTATCAGGACAGATATCTGTCTGGATGTTCCTTATGTGGTCTTTGAACAATCAGCTTCAATTGATCAGCTTTATGATTATGCGCTGATTGGTAATCAGGGGGTTATTGTCGATGGGGATGGAAAGACCACAGTATCTGGAAGTATCTATGCGGGAATCCATGAACCGGAAGAGGGGAAAAAGAAGGAAGATACTACGTTAACGGATGGAATCCATGTGCAAGGTACATCAAAGATCAGTGTAGAACATGCTAAATATGTAATATCAAAGGGAGACATTATCGTTGGATCCCAGCAGATGAATGGAGGTACGAAAGCATTATTTTCTGTTGAACAGGATAAAAACGGGACCTCTTTATATGTGGGTAATTTAGATGTGAATGGTGGAACCCTTAATCTTAATTGTAAAACTTATGTGGCAAATGATTTGGAATTATATGGAAGTGGAAGTAAAGCAACCATTGAAGATGAATATTATGGTTATGGCAATAGACAGCTTATAGGACTTAATGATACTGTGACAAATCAGGATCAAAGCAGCTCTGTCATTGTTAATGGATCGAATGCAACAATTGACATGAGAAAAGTCAGAACATTAATGCTTGCCGGTCGTGCCTATATAGGAAGAAGCATAACAAAGCAGACAAGTCTTTCTGGAACAGAAGGGGAAACTTCTTCTACAGGGGAAGAACAGAAGAATGCTGTGCTGATGGGAGAATCCATCACTGTAAAGGGAGGTCAGATTGCTTATCTGGTTCCGCCGGAATGCCTTGGGGTGTTGGGAGAGGAGGTTATAATCGGACAAAATCCGATTACGCTGAAGCAGCACAATCAGATTGCGGAATATAAACAAAACAGTACAGAGCAGTTTAAGGAAGTGGATTTCAGTAAGCCGGTCAATAAGTTGAATGGGAAAAGCCTGTTGGAGTATGGTGTATCAGATATGAGCCATATTCGAAAGGTGAGTGTGCCAAACCCGGATGAAGAGAATAAGGCTTTTACATATTATTATTTGGTGATGGAGCCGGATGATGCAGCACGGTATTTTGCAGATTATTATGCTATTAACAAAGAATCCATAGATCATTATTTTAAGAAATATGCAGTTGGGGGGATTATGCTTGGTGATAAAAGCCAGGGGCCGGAGGATTCCTATACCATACTGGGTAATGCACTGGTAAGTCAGATGACGGATGATGGAACCGGAATGACTGGGGAGGTTCGTTTAATGACTCAATCGAATTCCTCTATTAGTGCCATGACAAGTGATGAAGTAGAGCAGGAGGCTTCAAAGATCGGGAAAGAAGTTGAACATCTGACTACGAATCTGAAGGAGGATGGCGGTGATCCCGCAAAGGATGTATTTCAAAATATAATCAGACAGACAGAATTGACAGATTTTCTTGGCACAGGAGAGAAAACTGTTCCGTTTACAACAGATTCCGGTCTGGTTGGAATCCTTACGTCAGAGGACGAGTATTCTTTGTCTGAGGCTGGAAGTGAAGTATCCAATGTGCGTTTAATTGTTTCTACAGGAAAAAATGTGACGATAGACCGGAATTTTAAGGGTATTGTGATCTGCAGGGGAACTATTACCATTAACAGTGGAATGGCCACAGATATCCGGAATCGTAATTATTTATCAAGCTCAAATCAGGCAGATTCGATTAATAAGGAGCTGTATCGGGTGTTAAATGCAGAATATACAGATTCCGGTACAGTATATAAACCGCTTGATTTCTTTGTGAATGGGACGACGAGTCTTAAGGAAGAAGTTAACCAGGCACCTACAGATCAATATGGAAATCTGGATATTAACTATACGAAAATTGTGCGTTACGTGAATTGGGAAAAGAGATAAGAATTAAGGAGTCAGAATTCTTCAGAGTGACAATAACACAGGTAGAGGATATGAATACGAGAGACGGAAAATGTAAGTGGAATGAAAAAGGCTTTTCTTTAGTGGAACTTATTATTGTCATTGCAATTATGGCAGTGGTGATTGGAACGGTGGTCTTTTCAGTATCCATGGTATTCAGTGCTAATGCCAAAGCATGCTGCAATAATTTGCAGAGAGCAATTGCTGACTGTAAGGTGACTACTATGGGAAAGTCCGAAGCGTGGCTTGTATTATATCGTGGTAGTGACAATCAGATATATTGTCAGATGTATTACAATGAGGCTGTGATTGAAAACGATGCGGAAGGAAATCCGAAGGTCAAAAAGGATGATGACGGAAATGTAATTATGAAGGCTGTTCCTGCTAATGAGGAACCACAGAAAATTGGTGGAAAACGCGTGGTGGTTACCTATATTGATACAGAAGGAAATGAACATCAAGACCTTCCAACCGATGCAATTGATGTCAATAAGAGACTTACCATCGCATTTGATCGTTCTTCAGGTTCTTTTAAAAATGCACCGAAGAGCATGGAGATTATTGGTGGAAATCGGCATTATCATTTAGAATTCAATGAACTTACTGGCAAGGTTACGGTAAAACAGATATAGCTTTTGGTTAATATGGAGACTTGGATGAAGGATCAGTTACATATGCAGAAACAGAATAAAGGTTTTTCGCTGGTAGAACTGATTATTGCGATTGCAATATTAGTGATAGTGACCGGTGCTGTCTGTAGTTTTATTGTCATTACATCCAGAAATTATGCGAATGGAAACAATGACATCGGAGTACAACAGGAGGCACAGCTGGCTTTTAATCAGATTTCAGATGTCGTGATTGATGCTCGAAACAGCATTAATTATGCAGGAGAAGATGGCTCCGGTAATTTCGTTAAGGTTTTGAAAGATTCCGAGTTTGCCAATACTCCAGAGGTGAAAAAACTGATTGTATATAATACTCTGACAGAAGAATCCGAAGGGAAAACACCGGATCCGTCAGCTTCATCTGTTCCGGCTGCATCAGCTAGTCCGTCAATATCGCCGGGGACTGTGACGGCAGATTTGTATAATTATATTTTTATGTGGCAGAAAAGTGATGAAAGTTTGTACTTCGCAAAGTGGAAACAGGAAGAAACAGAGCCGGTTTCAATCAGTGACTTTGAAGTGCTGGCAGAACATATCAATGACTTTCAGGTGGATTTAAGTCAGGTGGAGGAACGACGTGTTGTCAAATTGATGATGAATTTTACGGTTGGCACACGTGGCTTTCAGATGGCAAATAATGTAACCGTGCGTAATCAGGTTGTGATTAATGAGGCTGATATTCAGCCATTAGATAAAGAGATTTCAGTTGAAATTTCTATTCGTGAAAATGGACTGATTATGGAGCCCGGAGAGAAGTATCAGTTTGCGTCGCCCCAAATTAAGTCCATGAATGCTAAAAATAAGGAAATTGAATGGGCTTTTACTTATGATGGTGGGAAGACCATATTGGATAAAACCACGGGTGGAAGTGAGTTTATTGATAAGAAAAATGGTATGCTTAAGGTTGGCATAGATGAGGGAAAAGACGGGAAACCAAGCGAATTTGAAGTTGTAGTAATAATAAAAGCAACGAATGGTGATAAATCCAAGGAAGCACAGTCTTTACCGATTAAGGTTCAGATAAAGCGCGTAAACACAGTCACATTAAGTAAAAAGTCTGAGGATGTTGAGGCAGGCTATGAGGATAAGCCGGGGACTATGGAGGCTTTACAGGGAAGCACAATAACAATAGGTGGAGAAGCGGGTGGTAATCTGCTCAAATCCTCCTGTAGCGTATGTAAGGAGGATGCTTCAAGAGATCAGGAGCTGACTGACTGGAAAATCATATCTGGGGCTTCGTTAGTGGAGTTTGGTATTCAAAGCGCTGATCAGACATCTGCTACAATTAAGATAAAGGCGGATGCTGCGGTGGGATCAACGATTACGATTCAGGCAACATCTTCCCTGTCTAAGCGGAAAGCCTATGATAATGTGAATGGAACGATTACCCTGACGGTGAAGGAACGGAAGAGTAAAGTTATACCAGTTGGAGGAGTTCTGCAATATGGTAATAAGATTCAGGTAGATAAAATGCTGAAAGAATTTACTACTACGATTACACACCATGTGATAGTAATCCGGGTAGTAGATAATTCCGGAAAGAGCGCGGATCAGATTGTGGCATATCATAATGAAGGATGGAATTTGTGGGTTGAGCCGGAATGCTTTAATTTAGACCTGACGAAAGCATATACCTTTTATATGCAGGCATTAGAAGCAGTAAGTAAGGAGAATTACAAAGAATGGAAGGATCATGGAGGAACTGTTCAGATTTCCTCTGATGAAGAAATATGGAATGAGTATATTAATCATATTTCCAATAAGGCGCCATATGGATATGAGGGAGATATGTTTAATTGTAGCGCAGTATATTGTACTACACTGGAACCGCCTAAAATAGCCTTTACTTACAATAATAAACGTTATGTGGATCAAAATATTCAAATAAAGGATTATAATCTTTTGACGGAGACAAATAGGGAGGTTCTGGGAGGTGTGGCTTTTGATACCACACAAGAAGACAGTTTGAATATTAATATTTCAAGGAGAGTAATGAATACGTTGACTTACAGCCTTTATGTTGGTGAGGGAGAGGATCAGAGTCAATGGACAAAGATTAAAACCTTTGATGCGAAATCTTTGCAATATGTTTATTCTGAGTTAAATGATAAGTATCTTTCTTTTTTTCAGAATGGATATAACCCTAAGCTGAATATTAAAAATAAGAATGATAGTAATACCTGTGGAACTTATCATATTGTACCTGGATTTGTATTTTACAGAAAAGCGGAAACAAAGTTGCAAATTGTTGGACAGCAGAATTATGATTCTTCATATTCCGGACCGGTATATTATGATGCGTCAAACAGTACGATACATGTGAAGATTAAGGCAGAAACGACAATGGAAGTCGATAGCTCTGTATTTAGAGGAGGTGTCTGCTTTCCAGTTCCTTTAGAAATGAAAAGCGATGCGCGATATACAGATATTTTAAATACAGACTGGCATTATGCTAACCTTTCCCAGGGAATAGATTTACATGCGTTGGAAAGGGATACTGGGAAACAGATTTCCCTGCATATTTCCAAAATTCGATATCATCGAATTGAAGGAACGAATACCATTGAGGTAGAACCAATTGTGGAAATCAACCGGGATAATGTACTTTATATATCTATCTCTTTTGGAATTTATCAATGTGATATGAATGGAGAAAAATGGGAACGTAAGGATGCCGGGAGAGAAACCGGTAATGGAACACTTGTATTTATGGGAGATGACGGAAAAGATTATCTGACCTATTATCCGGTTCCTAAAGATCCTGATTTTAATCAGAAATTTAATCTTACGGAATTAAAGAATGGAAATCGACAGGAACGAAATGGGGAGCCCCTGATAGGATATGATTATTCCAATCCGGCATATGGAAGCAGAAAGGATATGTATATATCAAAGACATACTGTGAATATGTGAATGGTATTTATACACTGACATTATTAAAGAGCGAAAATGTTTATGATGGTTTCTGGACGATACGATTCGTTTATGGAGTATATCAGTGCGATGCAGACGGAAATAAATGGTCCCGAATAAAAAATACAGATACCATTTTAGAAACCCCTGCAAACTTATATTTGTGGAGCAATAGAAATTATATTACGTATGTTCCGCTTCCAACAGATACAAACTATTGGACATCAAATACAGTTTATAAAGATCTCGTATTCCATAAAACAGATGATATGAATGGAAATGATAGACAGCAGATATCATGTACATTACGGTATTCAAAGGAGAATGGAAAAGATACATTAACTATCATGGATACTGCAGGACATATTACGGGTGGTAAATATATCTACAATACCCAGCTAAAAATGTGGATATCATCGAATATCTAAAGTAAACGGAATTATATATGCTATTTCCTATCAAAGTGTAAATAAGGATATGGAAGCAATGCAAAGGATGAAAAAGCGAAACAAATACAAGAGAAAACAGAATAAAAGAATTGCGACCGTCATCACGGCGTCTGTTCTGGTGGCTGCACTTGGCACCGTAGGAGTCTTCCATCATATGGAACCGATGGAAACGTATGCGAAGGAGTCCTTTACCGGAACAAAGCAGGTTGTGGAAGGTCATACCGGTGATGACAAACCGTTCGTGATTCTGGATGTGGTACCCAGCTATGCAACCTATGCATGGGATGCGGATACCTCTTATGAGATCAGTACCGGCACCCTGGGGTATCTCTCGAATGGACAATCCCCTATGGCAGCGGATTATATGCGGATTTATGAGGATCTTTTGAATAATCATTCTGCAGACCTTTCCACATATGAGAAGCGTGCTGCACTGGTAAATGAGATCTGGAAGTACGGAACCGATAATGGTGAAGCTCTTTTCCAGTATGAAGAAGCTTATGGAAGTGGGAATACACGTAAGGATCTGAACACACAGAACGCCAATGGATGGCAGTTATTGATTGATACCATGACACTTCCGGATGATGATAAGAAGAAAGGGGATACGGCACACAGCGGATTGATGAAGGGCTATTTTAAGAAGTATGTAGAGCCCGATCCGAACGATCCGACAGCAACAACACCGGATAAAACAGGCTATGATTATATTAAGGTAGGAGACTGGAGTGAGGACGAAGGCTCCGGAGAAGCATCACAGTCTGCTTATCAGTTTGATCCGGATAAAGGAACGTATCAGGTACAGTTCAAAGCATTAAACGGATCCGGATCAACCGGTCTGACAAAGGGATACGTGCCGGAGAAAACCAATGTAATTACGCAGGAGGATGTTGATAAGGGTACCTATAAATCCTCTACCAGTCTGTATTATATGGATGACAAATCGAATTATGTCTATGCCGGAACAATAGCTTCCCTGTTTTCAACAGGCAGCAATATTTCCTTAAGTGAATACTATAATAATCAGAATTCACAGAATTCATCAAAGGACACAGCTTCAGATGACACAGCTTCAGGAAATACAGGTTCAGACAATACAGATTCGGATAAAACAGGGGCGTTAAGTACTCCGAAAGCGCCCCCTTCAGCAGGAAGTGGATCTGCCTCCACAACAGATCCGGTGACAACGACATCGCCTAAGGAAAGTGAAAGCACGTCTCCTTCAAAGGACAGTATGGTGACACCATCTGCAACACCTTCAGCAACGCCATCTGCAACACCAAAGGTGGTTGGCAATTCTGATTTATCGGTAACGACCACAACAGTCAGCAACAAAGTGAATCATGCCATTACGATTCCTTCTATTTATTATAGTGAAATAAAGCAGACCACCACACCAACGCCCAGTGCAGTTCCGGTGACTTCATCATCGGCTGATCCGGGATATTCCGGAGATGGAAATCAGGATGATCAGCAGATGGATGAGGGTCATAAAGGAAATGATGATAGCACAGGAAATGATGATAGTACAGGCAATGGCAATGGTAATAGCACTGGTAATGATCAAAGCACTGTAAATGGAAATCCGGTATCTACAACAGGAACCGCCTATTATGTTGTTACCTTTCAGTATGTAACAGATCTTACAGAAAAGGATTCAAGAACTGTTTATGAAGTGATTCCGGAAAGTGAGAAGGAATTTCCTTTGAACAGCGGCAATCGTCCCTATGATGTATATGGGAAGAGTGGAGCTTCTGCTGCGGCAAGCGCAAGTCCTTCCACATCAGCGGACGCAGCCGCAAGTGTCTCAGCTTCTGCCGGTACTTCTACTGTAGCTGTAGCTGCACCTGTGTCCTTGCTGTCCGCAACGCCGGTGAAGACCGATAAGGTATTTCTTTATGTTGGACCGGGAGCAGGAGATTATAAGCTGACGGATGAGGCGGACTTAAGCGATGCAGATAAGAAGAAACAGGCACCGGTATGGATGGAGGTGCGGAATGCACCGACCTATTTCCGGTTTAATGGTGGCTGTGACTGGCTGAAGCAATATGTGTTCCATGCACTTTCGGGTGGGGATAATGCAAATGAAAACTTTAAGATAGAGGTTCGTACAATCCGGGCGGATCGCCTGACGCAGGATATGATTAAGCAGGCAGATCTCGTCTATCTGGAGAGTGGAACTGCCCCCTTCATCAATCAGGAAAGTACGAAAGTAAAGATCCAATATCTTACGTCGGATACGCAGAAGGTTACGGAGAATGGAAATGAGGTAATCAAAGGACTTACCAGACAGAATGCGTATGCACTGGTGTACCGGGCGGCAGTTGAGCTGCTTCCGGTGATCGTGGATTATAATGCGGTTACGAATGATCAATACAGTAAGCTGGACTATCAGGGGCTCGCAAAGATGCTCCTGAAGGAGGATCTGGAAAACTACGTGAAGGATGCCCAGACGCGTCTGGACTGGCTGTTTGAGAATCTGGAAAACTCCAATTACCCGAACCGTTCCGATAACGGCAATCACTATGTGAACCGGAACGTGTATGTGGTAAACAGCGGTACGCCGCTTGTTAACCGGGATTTTCCTGAGAGCATTGACGGAGGAAGCGCAGAAAGCGGATTTTCAGAGGTGTTGAATCTGATCCGGTCTGAAAATGTGCTGCTTCCGGAGGAAAACCGGATCCCTGAAAATGTAAGTAAAGCAAAAGCAATCGAATATATCATTAATTATTCAGTTGGATTTAGTGCAGATTTTACCGATTTACGGATTCTGGAGCTGCAGCCAACCAGTAATGACAAAGCAGATCTGCAGGCAGAGAATCCGACGGATAGCAGTACGACCCTGTACTGGCAGCGTAATGCAACAGGTGCAATAAAAAAACAGGTGTTACGCAGCTCACGGAAGATCGATGTGAAGGTAACAACCAAAGCAGCTGCGGCATTTAACAGTGAGTGGGAGGACATCAATGAGAAGTATAATCTGGTCTTTGTTGGACTGGACGGACAGAAGCTGAATTATGCAGCAGGCTTGTGGAGTGGTACGGTTTATAACAATACGGACCTCAATAATAAGCTTTACCATACGGGAGATCAGGCGGCGAACGACAGCGGGCAGTATGATCCGTCCGATATTACAGAGCGTAAGAAGAATGAGCTTCTGGACTTTATGAGGGCAGGCTATCCGATTCTGGTGGAAAATGACTTCTTTACCGGAAAGTCAGCGAAGAACGGGGCCGGCAGAATTAACACGAAATATGTGGCAGAAGATACGCAGATGTATGACTTCTTAAGACAGGCAGTGACCGATTTCACCGACTGGATTTATACGATTGATGATGTGCACAGCAACATTCTGTTTATGGCGCAGCTGAATATCGATCATCCGGTGATTTCAGTATCGGATACTACCGGTCTGACACTTACAGAAGCAGCAAACGGAGAATTATCCGTAAGCTTTACTTACGCAATTACCGATCAGAACGGGGAGGACTACGCAGGAGAATACCATACTGAATTTTATCTTGATATCAATGACGATGGCAGTTATACGGATGCAGAACGCATGGACAATCTGGCAGGTGAGGGCAAGGTACTCCGCGCAACAGCAGAGAACGGACAGGCAACGGTGCTCTTTACGGAGTCTCCGGGTTCGAGAGCCATACCATTCCGGATCCGTGTCGTTGACAATAACAATTCCTGCCGCAGATCCTCGGTACAGGGAATCCTGCAGGTAACGGATGGAACGAAAGAGAAGATCAAGGTATTGCAGATCGGAGCGAAGGATGGTACTTCTCTTGCGACATTGTACCAGCAGGAGAATTCAACCCTTGGGTATTATCTGAAGGCAGCAGAGAATACGATGAATGTTAAGTTTGACATTGAAACAGTGGATTCCAAAGTACTGACACAAAGATTTGAGAAAAATCCGGATTGCCTGAACCAGTGGGATCTGTTGATTCTGGGCTTAGGCAATGGTTCGGAGAGTCTGTCACCCAATATGATTGAACGTTATATACAGGAAGGTCATAGCGTGCTCATAACGGGAAGGGGAGCATCTGGTGAACGTCTATTGCTTTCAGGAACTCTGTTAGGACAGCTTGATCGTAAAACCTATGGCAGCCTTGGCTTTACAAGCGGAACAGCCTATTTCCGGTATGCAGATCTGGATGCAGGGATGTTTGGAGAACAGAATAATATGAAAGTGGCTGCATTGAACAATGGAAGTGTGTTCAGTTATCCGCTTTCCGTGGGAAGATCAGCACAGCTTCAAGGTGATGTAAGCTTTAAAGCATATGATTACCTGCTCGACCTTGGCAGAACAGAAGCACCATTTGTAACTCCATGGTTTACTTTTGCCGGTTCAGGTAATGATAATGATACGAACGCATATAATGTATCACCGAATGATGGAGCAAATAATTATTATCTATACAGTAAAGGTAATGTGGTCTTTATCGGAAACGACAATTATTCTTCCTATACCTACGATGTGGATAATCCACAGAATCCGACAGGAACCGGGCTGCAGGAGAGTCAGATGTTCGTAAATGCCATGATGCTTGCCTATGATGCCGGTGTGCATAATATGAAAGTGGATATTGTGGCTGGCTTTGATACGGATGAAGCGAAGGTATCGAGCATCAGTATCCCGTTCGATCAGGAAATCAAGGCACAGAACGGTCTGCTCGATGAGACCGTGGATGTTTATTTTAAGTTTAAAAACAGCAACCTGACCCGGTCAAATGCGTATACCGTAAACTTCTATTACGAAGACACGGCAGGATCGGTCACTCTCAATGTGGGAGATGAGGTTGTACAGGTGACACCGTTTACAGGCAGCCTGTGGACGGTACAGGACAATACCCTTACGGAAGTGGCTGCCTCCCAGATCCGGCAGGGAAAGGTTTACCGGTTTAAGGCACCGGTGATTGCACTTCAGAATAACACAGCGGCTACGAATGCAAAGATTTATGTGGAAGTGGTTTCTGCGCTGGAGCGTCCGGATGGTTCGGAAGGCGTAGGAAGTAAAGAGGTTCGTGGATATGATTCCGTGACCTTTACCCGTACACAGCTTTTCCTTCTGGAGTAAAGCAGAAATCCGGGCAACGGTTCTGCCGGTGGAATCCGGAACAGTAAAGTCTTATATATGGAAGAAATTCATCAGGCAGAGATTTCCGTTTCGTAAAATTTCGGAAATTTCTGCTTGAAACTTTTTCGGAAGTATTGTATAGTGTAAAATCGTATATGGTTTAAGACTTTAGCATACAGAAGCGTTCCGGTGATCCAAAGGATCCGAAGGGATGCAGCTAATTAATAAAAAAGAGGTTTAAAATGGCGAAATATCTGGTAATCGTGGAGTCACCTGCCAAGGTGAAAACTATAAAGAAATTTTTGGGAAGCAGTTATGAGGTTGTGGCGAGTAACGGCCATGTACGGGATTTCCCGAAGAGTCAGCTTGGGATTGATGTGGAGCACGATTATGAACCGAAATATATTACGATTCGTGGCAAGGGCGATATTTTAGCAAATCTGCGTAAGGAAGTCAAGAAGGCAGACAAGATCTATCTCGCAACTGACCCGGACCGTGAGGGAGAAGCAATCTCTTGGCATTTATATTGTGCATTAAAGTTAGAGGACAAGAAGGTATATCGTATTACCTTTAACGAGATCACGAAGAATGCTGTGAAGGAATCCTTGAAGAATGCACGTGAAATCGACATGAATCTGGTGGATGCCCAGCAGGCAAGACGTATGCTGGACCGCATGGTGGGTTACCGGATTTCCCCATTGCTGTGGGCGAAGGTGAAACGTGGCTTAAGCGCAGGAAGGGTACAGTCTGTGGCACTTAGGATCATCTGTGACCGGGAAGAAGAAATCAACAGCTTTATCCCGGAGGAATACTGGACGCTGGATGCGTCCTTACAGGTAGACTCCGAGAAGAAGCCTCTCGTTGCCAAGTATTATGGAACGAAAGAGGGCAAGGTGAATATTAAGAGTAAGGAACAGATTGAGGAGATCATGAAGGAGTGCAGGGAAGCCTCCTATGAGGTTGCCGAAATCAGAAAGGGAGAGCGAACCAAGAAGTCTCCGCTTCCGTTTACTACCTCAACCTTACAGCAGGAAGCCAGCAAGGTATTGAACTTCTCGACACAGAAGACCATGTGTCTTGCACAGCAGCTTTATGAAGGCGTGGAAATCAAAGGCTCCGGAACGGTGGGTGTCATCACCTATCTGCGTACCGATTCGACGAGAATTTCCGAGGAAGCACAGGCTGTGGCAGAAGATTTTATCAAAGAACATTACGGAGACCGCTATGCTGCCGGCGGAACAAGAGAGGATCGTAAGGATAATAAGAAAATTCAGGATGCACACGAAGCCATCCGTCCGACTTCCCTTACCTTCAGTCCGGTAGTATTAAAGGAATCCTTATCCAGAGACCAGCTGCGCTTATATCAGCTGATTTATAATCGTTTTCTTGCAAGCCAGATGACATCTGCCGTTTATGAGACCACATCGGTAAAGATTGATGCCGGAAAGCACCGTTTCACCGTAGCGGCATCAAAGCTTACCTTTGACGGCTTTATGAGTGTTTACATCCAGGAGGATGATAAGGAAGAGACCAATACCTTAACAAAGGGACTCGATGAACGCTCGAAGCTGAAGCTCCTTGAATTTGAGGAGAAGCAGCATTTCACACAGCCTGCCCCGCACTATACCGAGGCATCCCTGGTCCGTGCCCTTGAGGAGCTTGGAATTGGACGTCCGAGTACCTATGCGCCGACCATTACAACGATTCTTGCCAGAAGATATGTTGTGAAGGAAAATAAGAACCTTTATGTAACCGAGCTTGGTGAAGTGGTAAACAACATCATGAAGGAAGCGTTCCCGAGTATTGTGGACGTGAACTTTACCGCGAATATGGAAATCCTCTTAGACAGCGTGGAAGAAGGAAAGGCGAACTGGAAGACCATTATTTCGAACTTTTATCCGGATCTGGATGAAGCGGTGAAGATTGCTGAAAAGGAACTTGCCGAGGTTGAGATTAAGGATGAGGTATCCGATCAGGTCTGCGGGCTCTGCGGCAGACAGATGGTGATTAAATACGGTCCGCATGGTAAATTCCTTGCCTGCCCGGGCTTTCCGGAGTGCCGTAATACCATGCCATACTATGAGAAGATCGGCGTGGCCTGTCCGAAGTGTGGTAAGGATCTGGTGCAGAAGATGACCCGTAAGGGCAGAAAGTACTATGGCTGTCTTGGCGCACCTGAGTGTGATTTTATGGTATGGCAGCGGCCATCCGGGGACAAGTGCCCGAAGTGTGGCTCCTTAATGCTTTATAAGGGAAATAAGCTGGCCTGCATGAATGAAAATTGCGGGTATGTAACAAAGATTGAAAAAAAGGAAGATTAACTCCTTATTGAATATAATTTCTGAAAATTTTAGCAGTAGTATAAAATTATTCAAAAATTCACGCATTATCATTGTAAATAAAGATCAATTGTGTTATACTGTGTTCAACAGGTGTTAAATAGTGATGCCTGTATCTGGTTACGGGGAAGGCGTGAATTATGAGTAGTGTACAGTTATTAGATAAGACAAGAAAGATCGGAAAGCTTCTTCATAACAACAATTCGAGCAAGGTTGTATTCAACGATATCTGCTCCGTGTTGTGTGAGATTCTTGATTCCAATGTACTGGTGATCAGCAAGAAGGGCAAGGTATTGGGCGTTGGTGACTGTGAGGGTGTAGAATCTATCACAGAACTGATTGTTGATCAGGTAGGCGGCTTTATAGATGGTATGCTGAATGAACGTCTTCTGGCAGTTCTTTCTACGAAGGAGAATGTGAACCTTGAAACACTGGGCTTTGAGGATGAAAATGTCCGTAAGTTCCAGGCCATCATTACCCCTATCGAGATTGCAGGTGAACGTCTTGGCACCCTGTTTATTTACAAGTGTGATCAGCAGTATGATATAGACGATATTATCCTTTGTGAATATGGAACTACGGTAGTTGGACTTGAAATGCTGCGTGCTGTGAACGAAGAGAGTGCAGAAGAGACCAGAAAGCTTGCCGTGATTAAATCAGCAATCAATACACTTTCCTATTCCGAGATGGAAGCAGTAGTGCATATTTTTGAAGAGCTCGACGGCATGGAAGGAATCCTTGTTGCCAGCAAAATTGCAGACCGTGTCGGAATTACACGTTCTGTCATTGTAAATGCGCTTCGCAAGTTTGAAAGTGCAGGTGTCATTGAATCCAGATCTTCCGGAATGAAGGGAACCTATATCAAGGTGCTGAATGATATGGTTTTTGATGAAGTTGAGAAATTAAAGCGTGAGAATATGCATTAATGCTTCGGCATAATGGAACACAGACGGAATACAGGAACTAAAGGATTAGTTTTACAAGGGATTAAAGGGATTTAGGAAGAGGGCTTCGTAGATCCCATTTTTATTGAATCAGTAGCAATCGGGACGTTACAGTTCACACAGCAGCCAGACACTTGCTGTCAGGCTGCGTAAGAACATGAGTCAGGAGTGAGCAGGCTCCTTTTGCGAAGCAAAACTTCAAATGAGCCTGCGAATCGTTACTGGAACGAGGTACGAGTGAACAGTAACAATTGGGACATAGGTACTAGCCATGGAATTTAAAAAAATCTTGTGTTTTTGGCTGATTATTTCTATAATGTAACAAGGGAGGAAATACCTGATGATTAATTCAAATGTTTTTGATTATATTAATGTAATGGGAAAGACGGCAGATGCATCCTGGAAGAGAAATGAAATTCTCTCCAATAATATTGCCAATGTAGATACTCCACGATATAAGAGACAGGATATTAATTTTGAAGCCCAGCTCCGGCAGGCTCTTGGAAACAGCCGGTATGAATCGGTGGATGACAAGGTATCTTCTTTAAATGTCGGAGATCTGCAGGCACGTGTTTATACTGATGCGGCGAACTTCTCATATCGTCTTGATGGCAACAACGTGGATATTGATACGGAGAATGTGGAGCTGGCCTCCAACCAGATCAAATATAATGGTCTGATCAACAGTATTAATCAGGAATTTGCCAATCTAAAAATGGTTATGAAATAGGAGGAATACATAGATGAGCATCTTTACTTCCTTTAATGTAAATGCGTCCGGAATGACAGCGCAGCGTTACCGCATGGATATCATCTCCGAGAACGTGGCGAATATGAATACCACCCGTACCGAGGATGGAACACCTTACCGCCGTAAGGTAGTAACTTTTGAGGAGAAGGGACCGAAGCAGGAAACCTTCAGCAGTATTTTTGGAATTGCGAGCGACCGTTATAAGAATCAGGGGGTTAAGGTATCTTCTGTGAAGGAGGACACCTGGACGCAGATGAATATGGTGTATGATCCGTCCCATCCCGATGCAGACGAGAACGGTTATGTGACTTATCCGAACGTCAATGTGGTGACCGAAATGACGAACCTTATTGATGCAAGCCGTTCCTACGAGGCGAACGCAACAGCCTTTAATGCAAGTAAGTCCATGGCTGCAAGGGGACTCGAGATTGCACAGTCTTAATTCAAAATCCTATTAAGGAAATAAAATAAAATAAAATGAAATGCAGGAGATAACAACATCATGGTAGATATATCCGGTTTTTATAATATATCTTCTAATGCCATCCGCAAGGCAGCAGAGAGTACATCCATTCAGAATGCCAGTCATTCTACAGGAGAGTTTGAAGGAATGCTTGATAAGGCAATCGAGAATCTGTCAACAACGAATGCATACCTTTCGGATGCGGAGAATGAGCAGATCAAATGGGCTCTAGGCGAATCTGAAAATACGCATGACCTTAGTATTGCACTGGGTAAGGCATCGACCGCATTAAGCTATACGGTAGCGGTACGCGACAAGTTTTTAGAAGCATACAAGGAAATTATGCAGATTCAGATTTAAGGAGTTAGATCATGGCTGACAAGATAAAAGAGCTTTTTAACAAAGTTCTGGAATGGTGGAATCGCTTTTCCACCAAACAAAAAACGTTCATTATATCAGCTGGGGCAGGAGTGATTCTTGCCTTGGCTATTTTGGTTACTGTCCTGACAAGACCGCAGTACACGCTGCTGCGCAGCTGCGATACAACGAAAGAAGCGTCCGAGATAGCAGATATTCTTGAAAGTGAAGGGCTTGATTATCAGGTTTCGGACGATGCCTATCAGATTACCATCAATAAGAAGCAGCTCTCACAGGCAAATCTGCTGCTGGCCTCCAATAATATTCAGGCGAATTCATATACCATCGATAACGTGACAAGCGGCGGATTCAGTACAACAGAGTCCGATAAGCAGAAACGTTACGAGCTTTATATGGAAACAAGGCTGGCACAGGATCTTCTGGGAACCTTTTCTTTTGTAAAGTCTGCAGTAGTGGAACTGAATATTCCGGAGAATGATGGAACCCTGATTTCGAAGCAGGAGGATTCTTCGGCGTGGGTTGTTTTGGAGCTCAAGGAGGAAATTACACAGGATACGGCAGCAGGTATTGCGAAGGCGATTGCGGTTGCCATCGGAAATAAGACCGAAGAAGGCATTGTAATTATGGATACGCAGGGAAACACCCTGTATTCCGGTTCGGAAAGCTACAGCGTTTCCGGAACCGCAAGCTCCCAGCTCAGTGTCAAGGCACAGTGGGAGAACAAGGTCAAGAATAATGTCCGCCAGGTAGTTATGGGAACCAACCAGTTTGACAAGGTGGAGGTAGCCGTTAATCTGGATCTGGATTTTTCTACAAGCAGCCAGACAGATCATGAATTTTATGTAGCGGACGGACAGACACAAGGGTATTTGTCCTCTGAGCGGATCTACAGCTCCGAGGCAACGAACGGCAATTCCGATGTGCCGGGAACCGATTCCAACGGTAATCAGGAATACGTTTATCAGGATAATTCCGAAAGCTCCTCCACGACCTCTGAGGAAGAGCGCAAATATACACCGAGTGAGCGGATTACAGACAAGCAGATCCCGGCAGGTACCATTAATTATACCAATTCGTCCATCTCCTGTGCGTTTACCAAGATTGTGATGGTACGCGAGGATGAGGTGAAGGCTCAGGGGCTTTTAGACGGAGTGACCTGGGAAGAGTACAAGCTTGCAAATGAAGGCCAGACTGCAATTGATGTGGATCAGAGCTTTTATGATATGGTATCCAAAGCCACCGGATTCCCGACGGACAACATTTCCATTATGGCATATTCCGAGAATATGTTTGTGGATTCTGAGGGCCTGGGTATTTCTGCTACGGATATTATGACGATAGTTCTTATCGTTGGCATCCTGGCGCTTCTTGTTTTTGTAGTACTGCGAAGCATGCGTGGAGACAAGGCAGCAGAACAGCCCGAAGAGCTTGCTGTGGAGGATCTGTTACAGTCCCAGCCTGAGACCGAGCTTGAAAATATCAATACCGAGCAGATGTCTGAGACAAGAAGACTGATTGAACGGTTTGTGGATGAAAATCCGGAGGCGGCAGCGAGTCTTTTACGAAACTGGCTGAATGAGGACTGGGGTTAAACCTGCACTTTAGGAAGGTTAGATAATCATGAGCGAAGAACGTATGAGCGGACTTCAAAAGGCGGCAATCCTACTGATTGCATTAGGCCCGGAGAAGTCAGCAATGATATTTAAACATTTAAAGGAAGAAGAAATTGAAGAGCTGACACTGGAAATTGCCAATACCAGGAGTGTTACCCCTCAGGTTAAGGAAGAGATCATTGAGGAGTTTTATCAGGTCTGCCTGGCACAGCAGTACATAGCAGAAGGTGGTATCGGTTATGCCAAGGAGCTTTTGGAGAAGGCTCTCGGAAGCGAGAAGGCAATGGATGTCATTGGCAAGCTGACCGCATCCTTGCAGGTAAAACCGTTCGAGTTTGTGCGAAAGACCGACGCATCCCAGCTGCTTAACTTTATTCAGGATGAGCATCCGCAGACGATCGCCCTTATTTTGTCCTATCTGCCTCCATCACAGGCAGCTTTGATTATTTCCGCCCTGCCTCCGGACCGTCAGGCAGATGTTGCCAAGCGTATCGCGGTGATGGACCGGACAAGCCCGGATATTGTGAAGGAAGTGGAGAAGGTGCTCGAATCCAAGCTGTCATCCTTAGTAAATCAGGATTACACCATTATTGGCGGTGTCGATGCGGTTGTAGATATTTTGAATACAGTAGATCGTGGAACCGAGAAGCACATCATGGAATCACTGGAAATCGAAGAGCCGGAGCTGGCAGACGAAATCCGCAAGAAGATGTTCGTATTCGAAGATATTCTTCTTCTGGACGATCGTGCAATTCAGCGTGTGCTGCGTGATGTGGATAATAACGACCTGGCTCTTGCACTTAAGGGTGCAAACGAACAGGTACAGAATGCAATCTTTAATAACCTTTCCAAGCGTCTTGCTGTCATGATTAAGGAAGATATGGAATTTATGGGACCTGTCCGCATGAAGGATGTGGAAGAGGCACAGCAGAAGATTGTAAATATCATCCGTAGGCTGGAGGATTCCGGAGATATCGTAATTTCCAGAGGCGGAGGTGACGAGATCATTGTTTAGTAATTTATATAAAGCGGGTTTTGTTCACCTGGGTGAGGATGCCCGTGTGATTGATATGAATGCCATACTGGAAAAGCGCCTTAAGGAGGAAGCAGAGCGTAGAAGCCGTCATCCGGAGCACGAGCTTGTAGCAGCACAGGATGGCTTTACGGAGGGACTGAATGCCGAGAAGGTCGATGTTTTATTAGAGCCGGATGCGGAGGTCGCTTCCCAGCAGAATGCATCCATTCAGGAGCAGGAGCAGTTAAAGCAGGAAATTGAAGAAGCAAGGAATGAACTGGCGGGTCTGCAGGCGCAGATCGAACAGGAAAAGGAACAGGCACAGCTTGAAATTGACCAGATGAAGGCCAAAGCCTTTGAAGAAGCGAATGAACAGGGCTATCAGGAAGGGTACCGGAAGGGTCTTGATTCCGTGCAGGAGCTGCAGAAGCAGTGTGAGGATGAACGGCTGCAGCAGGAACAGGAATATCAAAAGAAACTCGAAGAAATGGAACCTCTGATGGTCGATACCTTATGTGATGTCTACAGTCATATTTTCAAGGTGGAGGCGAAGGAACACAAGGAGCTGGTTTTGAAGCTTTTACAGGATACATTGCTGAAGGTGGATGGCACAGGTTCTATCATTGTTCATGTGGCAAAAGAAGATTATGCTTATGTGCAGGAACAGAAGGCTGCTTTGCTCGAAGAAGCCGGTATGCAGAGCAGTTCCGTCGAAATTGTCTCAGATGCAACGCTTGCCCGTGCACAGTGCATGATCGAAACAGAAGGCGGTGTGTATGACTGTTCGCTCGATACCGAGCTTGCAGAATTGAAACGCCGGTTGATGCTGCTTGCTTATCAGAAGTCCTAAGTAAAGCAAAATCCCACTGGCAAAGCCGGTTTTGGAAAGGATTTTGCATTGTAACTGTGAGGGTACTGAACAGTTGCGAAGCAGAAAGGGAATACCGGGATGGATATTTCAGATATTCAGTTTGATAAATATAGATCCGTATGCACAGATGATTTATTCAAGGTACGCGGAAAGGTAGTAAATGTTGTAGGGCTGACCATTGAGTCAGCGGGACCTTCAGCAAAGCTGGGGGATATCTGCATGATTTATCCGAGTGCGGCGAATGCAGGCAGTAAGCCTGCACTTGCTGAAGTGGTTGGATTCCGAAACGGAAGAAATCTGTTGATGCCCTATGAGGATGTCGAAGGAATCGGACCTGGAAGCAGCGTAGAGAATACGGGTGCACCATTAAAGGTACGCGTGGATGAGTCCTTGTTATCCCATACACTGGATGGATTGGGACGCCCGAATGAAGAGATGGTTTTATCGGGTGAGGAATATTCGGTAGAGGCGAAGCCCCCGGATCCCATGTCGAGAAAGATTATTTCCGAAGTCCTTCCCTTGGGAGTAAAGGCTGTAGACGGTCTGATCACCGTTGGCAAGGGACAGCGAATCGGGATCTTTGCAGGCTCCGGAGTTGGAAAGTCTACCTTAATGGGCATGTTTGCCCGGAATACAAAAGCAGATATTAACGTCATCGCACTGATCGGCGAACGAGGCAGAGAGGTGCGTGAATTTATTGAGCGAGACCTGGGACCGGAGGGCATGAAGCGTTCGGTCGTTGTGGTTGCAACCTCAGATAAGCCGGCGCTGGAGCGTAAGAAAGCAGCGCAGACAGCAACAGCAATCGCGGAATACTTCCGTGATCAGGGAAAGGATGTCCTTCTGATGATGGACTCCATGACGCGTTTTTCTATGGCACAAAGAGAGATTGGACTGGCAAGTGGAGAACCTCCGGTATCGCGGGGATATCCGCCAAGCGTTTATTCGGAGATGCCAAAACTCTTAGAGCGCGCCGGATGTTCGGATAAAGGCTCAATTACCGGACTTTATACCGTACTTGTGGACGGTGACGACTTTAATGAACCGATCACCGATACGGCACGAAGCATTCTGGATGGACATATTATGCTGGATCGTAAGCTGGCGCATAAGAATCATTATCCGGCGATTGATGTGTTACAGAGTATTTCACGTTGCATGAGCCAGATTGCAACGAGGGAGCACAAGTCCTATGCCGGCAGGCTTAAGAATGTCATGGCTACTTATGCAGAGGCAGAGGATCTGATTAATATCGGTGCATATAAGGCAGGAAGCAACCCCGACATTGATTATGCGGTTTCCAGGATCGGAGCGGTCAATGAGTTCCTGATGCAGGATGTGTCCGATAAGTTTACCTTTGAACAGACCGTATCCATGCTGAAGGAAATTTTCGATGGCTAAGTTTAGATACCGGATGCAGAGCATTCTGGAAATAAAAAAGAAACTGGAAGAGCAGGCAAAGAATGAGTTCGCGGCAGCGAGGGCAGCATTGAACGAGGAAGAGGATAAGCTCGAACAGTTAAAGAAACGTAAAGAGGCTTATGAAGACGAGGGGCGCACTTTACGGGAAAATACCCTGAATATCATGGATATTATTGAGAATAAAGAAGCACTGCTTCGTATGGATGAGTTTATTGCAGACCAGCAGCTTAATGTGAAGCGTGCACAGGACCGCATGGAGGAAGCAAGGCTTGCCCTTCAGACCGCCATGCAGGAGAGTAAAACACAGGAGAAGCTGCGTGAGAAGGCGTTCGAGCAGTTTGTGAAGGAAGAAAACAAAAGGGAATCCAAGGAAATCGATGAGCTTGTCAGTTATACATACGGCAGGAAAGCATAGGAGAGAGTATTTTGAGTTCGGAAGTAGGAGATGTAATGACTCCTGAAGAGGCAAAAGCGGAAAAGCAGCGTCTGAAGGAAGAAAAGAAACAACTGAAAAAGGAGCAGAAGGACCAGAAGAAGGCAGCAAGGGCAAGGGCAAAGGAAATTGCCAGCCAGGAGGCAGATCTTGCGGATGAGGAGGAGACAGGCAGCGGATCGGTATTTTTGGTAACCTTTATCATTGTACTGATCTGGATTGCAATTCTGTGTCTGGTTGTAAAGCTTGATCTGGGTGGATTTGGAAGTAATGTACTGACTCCGGTATTAAAGGATGTGCCGGTTGTGAATCTGATCCTTCCAAAGAACAGCGATACGGAAGTTCCTGCCGATGATTCACAGTCATACGGCGGCTATAGTAGTCTGCAGGAGGCCGTGGATTATATCAAGGAGCTGGAACTGGAGTTGGAACGGGCAAAATCCGCCAATACCGAGAATACCGATGAGGTTTCCCAGTTAAAGGCAGAGATTGAACGGCTGAAGACCTTTGAGGACAGCCAGCTGGAATTTGAGAAGATTAAGACCCAGTTTTATGAAGAAGTAGTCTATGCTGATAAGGGACCGGGAATCGAGGAATATAAGAAGTATTACGAATCCATGGATCCTGCTACGGCAGAGTATCTGTATAAACAGGTGGCAGCGCAGACAGAAGAAACGGATGAAGTCAAGGATTATGCGAAGGCTTATTCCGAAATGAAGCCCAAGCAGGCAGCTGCAATTTTTGAAGATATGACCGACAATCTTGATCTGGCAGCAAGAATTTTAAGTGTGATGGATGCTGCCGACCGGGGGAAGATTTTAGGTGCGATGGATCCGGTCGTTGCCGCCCAGCTTACTAAAATTATGGATCCGGAGTCTTAAGGAGGTTACTCCTTTGACCGATATATTCATTGTACCTTGAAAAAATAATAAAGGAGGAAAAAGATGACGAGTGCACCTGTAAAGAACGCGGGCCCGCTGCCTGATTACATCAATACCGGAAATGCTGTTCCCTCTAAGACCTGTGGAACAGACAGTAATTTCGGAAGTGCGATGAACAAGGCAACGACAGGAAACCGCAATCTGTATGAGACGCGTCCGTCAGCTGTAACGAAGAGTACCGGAACAGCGAATGTTACGGAAATGTCGAAGAACACCACAGACAGCCGTAAGATTCCCGATGTGAATAACACGGAACAGTCGCCAGAGACCGGCTCTTTTGAAAAACAGGCCGATGAAATCACCAAAGCCGCCGACAAAATGAAGAATTCCATAATGGAAACCCTTGATGTGTCGGAAGAAGATTTACAGAAGGCAATGGAGATTCTGGGATTTAATATGGTTTCTTTATTGGATCCGGCAAATTTATCCCAGCTTGTTCTGACCTTAAGCGGCGAAGCGGATCCCTCATCATTATTAACCAATGAGGCACTTTTTCAGGAGCTCCAGTCCTTGCAGCAGATGGCAGGTGAACTGACCCGGGAGCTGCAGCAGATCCTTTCCCTGACACCGGAAGAGTTGACCGGTGCGATGGCAGACGTACAGGAATGGATGCAGAGCGTGGAAAATGTTCCGGCAGATGGGACATCCGGCGAAGAATCTGTGAATGGAAATGTTAATGGAGAAGAAAAAGAGCAGAGAATGAATGTGGACATTCGTGTGAACGGGCAGGAGGTTTCGCTGGAAACGGATGGTAAAGGAAATGTAACAGGAACCGTTCAGATGACGAAAGCCGATTCCGGGGATTCAGGAAGTGCCACGAAACAGGAAAGCGGCAGGCAGAGTTCCGCAGGAAAAGATACCGGAGCCAATGTGGTATCCGATCAGGCAATGCTTAACAATCCGTTACAGAACCGCACAGCGGTGAATGAAACCGGGTTTACACAAAGCACGACCGCTTATACCTCGAACACGCAGGAAATCATGGATCAGATTTTAAGTAACATCAGGATCCGGATTACACCGAATGTGGATTCCCTTGAAATGCAGCTTCATCCGCAGAGTCTTGGAACCGTTCACGTGCAGCTTACGAACCATGCAGGAGAGATTACCGCAATGTTCCATGTACAGAATGAAGCCGTGAAAACTGCTGTGGAAACGCAGATGATACAGCTTAAGGAAGCGTTGAATGATCAGGGAGTGAAGGTAGAAGCCATTGAAGTATCCGTAGACACCAGAGGCTTTGAGAGCAGCTTATGGCAGGGACAGGAGAATCCCGGACAGGAAGCGTATGAACAGCAGCGCAGAACGCCCAGAAGAATCAATCTTGCATCCCTGGATGCATCTTTTGAAGAAGAGGCAACCGAAGAAGAGGTGCTTGCCGCAAAGATGATGGAAGCAAACGGAAATACCGTAGACTTTACCGCATAGGAAAGTCAGAAAGGAGAGAATATGGCAGTAAGTGCAGTAGTTAAAGACGGCGAGATTCAGCAGACCGCAGCAGAAACCTCTGCGAAAAAAGCAACAAAAAGCAACAGTGGTATGGATAAGGATGCTTTTTTACAACTGTTGGTAGCACAGATGAAGTACCAGGATCCGTTAGAGCCTACATCCAATACCGAATACATATCCCAGTATGCAACCTTTTCCCAGGTAGAGCAGATGCAGAATATGGCGTCCTCCATGGAATTATCCAGAGCATCCTCTATGGTAGGAAAACTTGTAGAAGTAACCTCGACCGATTCAAACGGAGAATCCAAGACAATTCAGGGAACGGTGGAATACGTTACCTACGAAAACAACAAAGCATATGTATCCATTGACGGAACGAAGTATTCCGCAGAAGATGTCACTGCAGTCATCAGCGAGGAATATCAGTCTTCCTATGATCTTGCCGTAGCATTCTGCGTAGCAATGAACAAGCTTCCGGGTATTGACCAGTTAACCTATGGCGATAAAGAAACCGTAGAAACTCTGAAGAAGGGTTATGAAGCAATGACAACCTATCAGAAGAGCTTTGTTCCGGACGATTATGTGACGAAGCTTCAGAAGTACGTGGAGCGTATGGAGGAGCTGGTAAAGGAACATGACCGAGCACAGGAAAATGCAGGAGAATCCGGAGAAAACGGTGAAAACGCTGATAAGACACAGGAAGCATAAGGATCTCAGGGAGGAGAATAACCATGATCGTGAAGAATAATGGATTCCTTACGATTGAGCAGCTGCAGGATCAGTACCTGAATGGAGTAACAGGTAACACTCCTGTAAAAACCACGGATGGGAAAAGCTTTCAGGAAATTCTGGAAAGCACACAGGGCAGTAGGGAAGTAAGATTTTCCAAGCATGCTGCACAACGGCTTTCAAACAGAAACATTGAACTGACAAAGGATCAGAAGGAACGCTTGCAGGCAGGAACCGCCAAAGCTTCTCAAAAGGGAATCAGAGAATCACTGGTGCTTGTGGATCAGCTGGCATTTATTGTGAACATTCCCAATAATACTGTTGTGACCGCAATGCAGCAGAACGAAACAGATGAAAATATCTTTACAAATATTGATGGAGCCGTTATTATATAAGCTGGACCTTACGGAGGCAGACATTCCCGACTGACAGACGGAATGAAAAGACGGCTCAAAACAAGGAGGTCATTTCATTATGATGAGATCATTATATGCTGGTGTGGCAGGTCTTAAAACACACCAGACAAGAATGGACGTTATTGGTAACAATATCGCCAATGTAAATACAACCGCATACAAGTCACAGTCCATGACATTCAGTGACCTGATGTATCAGACCACACAGGCAGCATCCGGTGCCAATGCAACAACCGGTGTCGGTGGTACGAATGCACGTCAGATCGGTCTTGGATCCAAGACCAGTGCGATTAAAACCGCAATTACCCAGCAGGGTGCAACACAGACAACGAACGATCCGTTTGACGTGATGATTACGGGAGAATCCTTCTTCGTTGTGAATAACGGAAGTGAGAACTTCTTTACAAGGGATGGTTCCTTCTATGTGGATGGCGCCGGTAACCTTGCCATGACCAGTACAGGTTACAATGTTATGGGTTGGCTTCCGGATACCGAAGATCCTACCACAATCAAGCAGGATACCGTAACAGCACTCCGTGTTATGACCGAAGCCAATATGACCTATCCGGCGCAGGCAACCAGCCAGGCAACCTTCGCAGGTATTATTGATACGAATGATACCAACGTAACCAGCAAAGAAGGAAGAGTGGTCAACCTTGAGATATATGATAACAAGGGATTTAAGTATACCGTGCGATGCACACTGCATGATGCTGATCCTACTGCAGATGATGGCATGTTCTACCTGAAAATCAATGATATTTTAGACAGTAACGGAAAATCTGTCGTTGCAGCCGGTGATAAGATATCCGATTATGTGACCTTTGGTGCCGCTGCACAAGGACCAGAGGCAGATATTACAGCTCATCTCCAGTACAGCACAAAGGACGGATCCTTTATCAATGTCGGAAAGGCTAAGGGTGATACTGCGACACAGAGCGCAATTACTTTTGAGTTTAAGCAGGATAAGCTTCCAAGCTTTGAGAACATCACCGCAGACTTTTCCGCAACCTCGAATCAGGACAACAACGGAAGCTCTACCTTTGTAGGATCGAAGGGGGGATCGAAGGGGGGCAGCAAGGGTATCGGTTCCGGACGTAAGGTGGGTGAAATGAGTGGTATTGCCATTCAGAAGGATGGTAAGATCTATGCTTTCTATGACAATGGACAGAAGAGACTGTTAGGACAGATCGCAGTTGCAAACTTTGCCAATGCATCCGGTCTTTCCAAGGAGGGAGATAACCTCTATTCCGCAACACAGAACTCCGGAGACTTTAACGGAGTGGGGGAGGACATTACCGCAGATGGTGGTTATATGAACTCCGGCGTACTGGAAATGAGTAACGTGGATCTTTCTGCTGAATTTACCGAAATGATTACGACCCAGCGTGGTTTCCAGGCCAACAGCCGAATCATCACCGTATCCGATACCTTATTGGAAGAACTGACCAATCTGAAACGGTAGTGCTGAATAGTTACAATCAATAATTAAAAGAGAAGCAGAGGAAGCTTTAAAACGCATAAAGGTGTAAGGGAACGGGCAGAAGCAGCCCGTTCCCTTAAGGTATTTTTCCGGAGGTGTGGACAGATGATTGAAGTTACGAAGATGAATGGTAGAAAAGTACTGGTAAACCCGGATCTTATTGAACTTGTTGAAGAAACGCCGGATACGGTTGTTCTATTTACAACCGGAAGGAAAATAATTATAAAAGAAAGTAGACAAGAGGTCAAAAATCTTGTAAAATCGTATAGAAAGGATATTTTTGCAGATTAACGCAAAAAGGTGATACAAAGTGGATTTAGCGTCAATTCTTGGTTTAGTGTTATGCTTTGGCATGTGTATATATGGTATTATCAGTAATGCAGGTGCAGAGAACTTTGGGCGATACATAGATCCTCCGTCAGCAATTATTACATTTGGTGGCGCTTTTTTTGCGATTATGGCATCGACAACCCTTAAAAACTATGTGGCCGGCTTGAAGAGCTTTTTACTTGTGTTCAAGACTCCTGCAAACGATGTGAAGTCCATGATCAGTCAGATTATTGACCTTTCCAATGTGGCCCGTAAGGAAGGACTTCTTTCTCTGGAAGAGGCCGCAGGTAATCTGGATGACGAGTTTATGAAGAAGGGAATCCTTCTGATTGTGGATGGTACGGATCCGGATCTGGTACGCGGCATTCTGGAAACCGAGCTTGTCAGCATTGAAGAACGCCATAAGAGCAAAATTTCCTTCTGGGAAGACCTGGGCGCCATGGGTCCTGCCTGGGGTATGATTGGTACACTGATCGGTCTGGTTAACATGCTTTATGAAATGGATGACCCGAGCAGTATCGGACCTTCCATGGCGGTAGCACTGATTACCACCTTATACGGATCCCTGCTTGCTAACTGGATCTGTACGCCGGTTGCAACTAAATTAAAGTTAAATAATGCAAATGAAATTACCATGAAAGAGATTGCTATTGAAGGATTGCTTTCGATTCAGGCAGGTGAAAACCCACGTGTTATTGAAGAGAAACTGAAATCCTTCCTGGCTCCGGCAGACCGTGCAAGTGATTCTGCCGAGGGAGGTGAAGAGGTTGGCTAAGAGAAAGCCGGAAGAACCGCCGAAGGGAGCGCCAGCGTGGCAATCGACCTTTGCGGATCTGATGAACCTTCTGCTTTGTTTCTTCGTTATGTTGTTTTCCATGTCCACAATGGATGCCCAGAAGTTTGAGCTGATGGCAGCATCCTTTAACCAGACCTTCAGTATTTTCAGTGGAGGTGCTTCTGCGATTGGCGATGGCATGCTGATCAGTAACGGTGTAAGCCAGTTGAATGAGCTGGATAAGTACATTAACAGCACCGGCATGAATCCGGAGGGTGAGGAAATGCCCAAGGAATTCGAGGAAGCCAGGGAAATGGTGGACGAGGAGCAGATGAAGCAGTCTGAAGAACTGGCAGGAAAGGTGGAAGAAGCTCTCGAAGAGAAAAATCTGGATAAGGAAGTGGACATCGAGTTTACTTCACAGTATGTGCAGCTTACAGTAAATGGAGCGTTGCTTTTTGATTCGGGAAAAGTAGAATTAAAACAGGAATCTCTGTCCATGATGAACCAGCTCGGTATTATTTTGCAGCGGTTTGCAGAAGGGACTATCGAAATAGAAGGACACACAGATAACGTTCCGATGTCCGGTGCGAAGTATTCGAATAATGATGAACTGAGTGCGGGGCGTGCACTTTCCGTATTTTACTATCTGCGCGACAATACAACACTTGATATGAGCAGGGTGAAGCATTCGGGAAGAGGTGAATACATTCCTATTGCCGATAATTCCACACCGGAAGGAAGAGCAATGAACCGTCGGGTGGAAATCCGGATTTATAACGCATTAAGTTCTTATAACTAGAAAGGTGTTACTATCATGAAGAAAAACCTCATTTCGGTCGCAATTCTTGTATTGTTGATCGTGAATATTGTTCTGACCTCAATTATGATGTTCAGTGTACTGAATACGAATAAAAAAACAGCAGCATTTGTCACGGAAGTGGCATCAGCAATCCAGCTGGAATTAGGAACGGATGAAGAGTCACAGGAAACAGAAACAGTCGCCATTGATGATATTGATACTTATACGATCGCCGATATGACGATTCAGCTAAAGCCCTCCGCTACCACAAACAGCAGTGGGGAAAATACCAGTAAAGTACATTATGTAAGCACTTCGATCGTTCTGTCCATGAATAAGAAGAATGCAGATTATAAGACTTATTCTGCTGATCTTGTAAACAAGGAAGATCTGATCAAGGGCGAAATTACCGAAGCCTTCAGTCAGTATACCATGGAGGAAGCATCTGAGAATCCGCAGGCAGTAAAGGATGAAATCCTGAGCAGAATTCAGGCTTTGTATGGATCTGATTTCATTTTTGATGTAACCTTGAGCAATCCTCTTTATCAGTAATACGCAGGGCACTGCGTAAAGAAAGAAGGAGGTGAGGACCGGTGGGCGAGGTACTATCGCAAAGTGAAATTGATAATCTGCTCGCACAGCTAAGCAGTGGCGAGCTTGATATGGAGCAGATGCAGGAGCCGAAAGAAAAACAGGTTAAGGATTATGATTTTAAGCGCCCTGCCAAGTTTTCCAAAGAACACCTGCGGACATTGGAAATTATATATGAGCATTATGGACGGCTGCTATCGACCAATCTGCCGGTTTATCTGCGCAAGAATGTACAGGCTACGGTAGCAAGCTCCGAGACGGTTACATTTTCGGAATTTACGAATGCACTTTCCAATCCGGTTATTTTGGGAATTGTGGACTTTAAACCCTTGACAGGGAATGTTATTATAGAATTAGCACCTAATCTTGGCTTTGCCATGATTGACCGTATGCTCGGAGGACAGGGAGCACCGCTGGAGCGGAACCGTGACTTCTCCGAAATTGAAATGACCATTATCCAGAAGATGATGATTGTGTGCATGCAGCTTATGAGAGAGCCATGGAAGAATGTACTTGACATCTCTCCGATGCTGGACCGGATTGAAACGAATGTCCAGTTCGCACAGGTCATCGCACCGAGTGACATGATCGCCATTGTGACGATGAATGTGAAGATCGGTGATGTTGAAGGGTTTATGAATGTCTGCCTTCCGTTCTTTACACTGGAAGACATTATTGATAAGCTGAATACAAAGTACTGGTTCTCCACGATGAAAAAGGATGATTCCACGGATTATGAAGAGCAGATTGAATCTCTCATCAAGAGAGTGGATGCTCCGATCCGGGCGGTTCTCGGTAAGAGCCAGGTATCCGTAAATGATTTCCTTGGTCTGCAGTGCGGTGATATCATCCGGCTGGATACCAATGTGAATTCTGAAATGTCAGTCTATGTAGGAAATATCCGCAAATTTACAGCATTGCCCGGTTCAAGTCAGGACAAATATGCTGTCCGGATAACATCAGTAATCAGAGAGGGGGAGTAAGGCATGGACGGAACGTTAACGCAGGATGAAATTAATGCACTACTCAACGGAATGGATTTGTCCGACAGCAGTAATAATGCTTCAAAGGACGAACCGGCAGGATCATCCGATGATGCACCGGCAGCTACGGCGGGTGCAGCTCCGGCATCCAACGCGGATGCGCTGACCGATATAGAGCGGGATGCAATTGGCGAAATTGCCAATATCAGCATGGGGTCCTCTGCAACAACGTTATACTCACTGGTCAATCGTAAGGTCAATATTACAACACCGGTAGTTACCATGGCTACCTGGGATACGGTAGTAGAGGATTACCAGAGACCATGTGTTTTTATTAAAATTAAATATACGGCAGGTCTTGATGGCGCCAATATTATGGTGCTGAAGGATCATGATGTGAAAGTAATCGCAGATCTGATGATGGGCGGAGACGGAACCAACACCGATGGAGAACTTGGAGAGCTTCACTTAAGCGCCATTTCAGAAGCGATGAACCAGATGATGGGATCTGCTGCAACCTCACTTTCCACAATGCTTGGAAAGGTGATCGATATCAGCCCCCCGGAGGCAAGTATCTTAAACCTGGAAGAAGTTGAAAGCGGGGAATCAATTGAAGGATTTCTGGCAGGAAACTTTGTAAAGATTTCTTTCCGGATGCAGATTGACGATCTGGTGGACAGTACGATCATGCAGCTTTACCCGATAGAATTTGCAAGGAGCCTGTATGAAACCTTTGTAGCATCAAGCTCCGGAGAATCAGAACCTGCTCCGGCAGCTGCAGGCGAACCTGCACCCGCTCCTGAACCGGTGCCGACACCGGCTGTGGATCCGGAACCATATGTTCCGCCGACGGCTTCCATGAATCAGAATCAGACGATGAGTAATCCGGCCAATATGGATATGAATCAGATGAATATGGGAATGCCGAATATGAACATGGGAATGCCGCAGATGGGCATGCCGAATATGAATATGGGAATGCCGCAGATGGGTATGCCACAGATGGGTATGCCACAGATGGGTATGCCGAATATGAACATGGGCATGAACCAGATGAATATGGGAATGCCCCAGATGAATGCACAGCAGCCCATGAACGTGCAGCCTGCACAGTTCCAGAGCTTTAACAATGCTGCCGCCGCCATTCCGGGACAGGAAAACATCGGTTTGATTAAGGATGTTCCGTTGGAAGTTACGGTAGAGCTTGGCAGAACCAAGAAGTCGATTGCAGAAATCCTGGATTTTGCACCGGGAACCATCATTGAACTTGACAAAATTGCCGGAGAGCCGATTGATGTGCTTGTAAACGGCAAGTATGTAGCCAAAGGCGAAGTAGTTGTAATTGAAGAGAGCTTTGGTGTCCGGGTAACCGAGATAATTAACTAGAAATAGGAGAAAAATTATGGCAAAGAATATTTTAATCGTTGATGATGCAGCATTTATGAGAATGATGATCAAGGACATTCTTACCAAGAATGGATACAATGTTGTAGGAGAAGCTGAAAACGGATTAAAGGCAGTTGAAAAGTACACTGAATTAAAGCCGGATCTGGTGCTGATGGATATTACCATGCCGGAGCTTGATGGAATCGGAGCTTTAAAGAAAATCAAGGAAGCTGATTCCAACGCTCTTGTAATTATGTGTTCTGCAATGGGACAGCAGGCAATGGTTATCGAATCCATCCAGGCAGGAGCAAAGGACTTTATTGTGAAGCCGTTCCAGGCAGACCGTGTATTGGAAGCTGTTAAGAAAGTAGTTGGTTAATTATGCTCCTTGCCATTACATCAAGGACTGACAGCTATCTTCAGTTTCTGACTGTCCTGCTGTTGTTTGTGTTTGTTCTGGTGATTACCTGCTTCACAACACGCTGGATCGCAAGATACCAGAAGGTAAAGAGCAATGCAGACAATCTGGAGGTGATCGAAACCTGCAGAATTACTTCCAACAAGTATCTGCAGATTGTGCGTGCCGGGACGAAATATGTCCTCATCGCCATTGGCAAGGATGAAGTACATATGCTGACCGAGTTATCGGAGGAAGAGTTGATGCTCACAGCCGGGAAAGGACAGCAGCAGATGGATTTTTCCAGGGTGTTTGCCAGTGTAAAGAATCTGGGGAAAAAAGAGAAAGAATAAATGAAGCACTTTATGAAAAAGATCATAAACATGGTATGCCTGCTGATGACGGTAGGCATATTGTGTATTATTCCGCAGTTTTCCGTACGGGCATCTTCCACATCGACAGGGCTTACCGGGGAAACCACGGAAAGCACCACAAGGCAGGATCCAGGAACAGCTGAGGATCAGAGTGATTTATCGCAACTGAATATCGGTAATACCTTTACCATTACCAGTAATGAAGGTAATGGGCAGATTAACGGGACATTAAGGATTCTGATTACGCTGACACTGATCGCACTGGCACCGACGCTGCTGATCATGCTCACTTCATTTACCAGAATCCTCATTGTGTTACATTTTACCAGGGCAGCACTGAATACCCAGACGGCACCTCCAAACCAGGTGTTGATTGGGTTGGCTTTGTTTCTGACCTTTTTCGTGATGCGGCCGACGATTACAACGATTTATACGGAGGCCCTGGTTCCCTTTGAAAACGGGGAGATCACGCAGGAGGAATTTTTTGATGAAGGCTTACAGCCCTTACGTGAATTTATGTATGGGCAGACCCAGAAGAAGGACGTGACGTTATTCTTTGAGATCAGCGGAGAGGAATGGGACGGAACACTTGATGGAATTCCTACGGAAATTCTTATCCCAAGCTTTATTATCAGTGAACTCAGGACTGCATTTATTATCGGCTTTTATATTTATATTCCGTTTATTGTCATTGATATGGTCGTGGCATCAGTTCTCATGGGTATGGGTATGATGATGCTGCCGCCGACAACCATTTCCATGCCGTTTAAGATCCTGCTGTTTATTCTGGCAGATGGCTGGAGTCTGATTATTGGAAATCTGATTAAAACCTTCTATTAGCAGGTAGCAGGCAGAATCAGGAACGCACTTAAGAATTTGGAAGGAGCAGATAAATGGGGATTGAAGAGGTAACCGCTGTTTCGAGCGAGGCACTTTATCTGGTGATTAAGGTTGCCGCACCGATATTGCTTGTTTCGCTGGTGGTTGGTCTGATTATCAGTATTTTTCAGACCGTCACATCCATTCAGGAACAGACACTGACCTTTGTTCCAAAAATTATAGCAGTATTTTTTGCACTGATTGTACTTGGTCACTGGATGCTGAATGAGATGACACAGTTTATGATCCGCTTGTGGTCTGATTTTCCGTTATATATCAGGTAGCTTATGATCAATTATGATTTTACTTACAATGAATTGCTGTATTTTCTGCTGATTTTTATACGGGTGGCGAGTTTTGTTTTTGTTGCACCGTTTTTCAGCATGGGAAATACACCGGCAAGAATCCGTGCCGGACTGAGTTTTTTTATTACCCTGCTTCTGTATCACACTCTGCCGGAAACGGAGATCGTTTATAACGGACTTCTGGAATATACGGTGATTGTGATGAAAGAGGTGGTTACAGGCCTTCTGCTGGGGTTTGGAACGAATTTCTGTACTTCGATCATGTCCTTTGCCGGACAGATCGTGGATATGGATATTGGTTTGTCCATGGCGAGTATGTTTGATCCGACGACGAAACAGCAGACATCCATATCAGGTGTTATTTATAATTATATGATTATGCTGATGTTGATTATTTCAGGAATGTACCGTTATCTCTTATCTGCGTTTGTAGAAGCCTATACGCTGATTCCGATTAACGGAACCGTATTCCGTTTTCATAAAATGCTGACCGGTTTTATCAGCTTTATGACCGATTTTGTGATCATTGGATTCCGGATCTGCCTGCCGGTTTTTACCGTGATGATTCTGCTGAATGCCATTCTCGGTGTGCTGGCAAAGGTGTCTCCGCAGCTGAATATGTTTGCGGTTGGTATCCAGTTGAAGATTCTGGTCGGTCTTTCCGTATTATTTTTATCCATGGCGATGCTGCCTGAGGCGGCAGGCTTTGTCTTTGACCAGATGAAAAAGGTCATGGTGAGCTTTGTAGAGGCAATGAGTTAGGAGGATTGGGCGCGGTGTTGGAATATCAGCTTCAGTTCTTTGCAAAGGATGGTCCTGGCGGAGAGAAAACCGAGCAGCCGACTTCCAAGAAGTTAGAGGATGCCCGGAAGGAAGGACAGGTTGCCAAGAGTAAGGAGGTTGCAAATGCGGCCGGAATCCTGGCGCTGTTTCTGATTGTCCGGTTTTATGCAGGGACTCTCGGAGAAGGCTTTGTGAATTATTTCCGGGGAATGTACAATGCGATTCCGGATGCCATCCAGATGTTTGACAGTGCTGTTCCGTTTGCAACAATTTCCGTGATTCTGCGTCAGATGATTCTGCAGATGCTGCTTATGATGGGACCGGTTTTGCTGATTGCGGTTGTCATTGCGTTTGTCTGTGATGTCGTACAGGTTAAATGGAAGCTTACCGGGAAGCCGTTACAGCCTAAATTCAGTAAATTAAACCCGGTAAAGGGTTTTGGAAGGATTTTTTCAAAGAATTCGATCGTGGAACTGATCAAATCGATTGCAAAGATTGGCGTGATCGGTTATATTGCGTTTTCTGAGGTTCAGAAATATGCATCAGAGCTGTATTTATTGTATGATATCGGTCTGTATCAGGCAATCGGACTAGTAGGGAATATCCTGTTTTCTGTAGGAATCAAGGTGGCGGCAGCTTATATGGTCATTGCACTGCTTGATTTTGCTTATCAGAAATGGAAGTTCAGGCAGGATATGATGATGACCAAGCAGGAAGTGAAGGACGAATATAAGAACCAGGAAGGGGATCCGCAGATCAAGGGAAAGCAAAGACAGCGTATGCGTGAGGCTTCCCAGCGGAGAATGATGCAGCAGCTTCCGGAAGCAGACGTTGTTATTACGAACCCGACACATTTTGCGGTAGCGATCAAGTATGACCCGGACAGGTACGATGCTCCTTATGTGCTTGCAAAAGGTGAAGATTATCTGGCACAGAAGATCAAGGAGATTGCCAGGGAGCATGACATTGAAATTGTAGAAAATAAGCCATTGGCACGTATGCTTTATGCCAATGTGGATATCGGAGGCCTGATTCCTCCGGAACTTTATCAGGCGGTGGCGGAAGTGCTTGCTTTTGTATATCACCTGAAGGGGAAAGCATAAAGGATTGAGTAGACCGAAGACGACAGGAAAGGAGAGCAGACATGAAAAAGGCAGACGTTGGTGTAGCGGCATATATCGTAGCAGCCTTTGTAATGCTGATTGTACCGATTCCAAGCTGGCTTCTGGATGTTCTGCTTGCATGTAATATTGCGATTGCATTTACGATCCTGTTTACTACGATGTTTTCCAAGGAAGTACTGGATATGTCATTCTTCCCGACCATTCTGTTGTTCACCACCATTTTCCGTATTGCACTGAATGTATCTTCGACCCGTCTGATTCTTACAACCGGTGATCCGGGACAGGTGGTAGCAACCTTCGGAAGCTTTGTTGGTGGCGGGGATCTGATTGTAGGTGCGATTGTATTCCTGATTTTGCTGATTGTGCAGTTTATGGTGATCAACAAAGGTTCCGAACGTGTAGCTGAAGTAACGGCACGGTTTACTTTGGACGCAATGCCCGGTAAACAGATGGCGATTGATGCGGACTTAAATACGGGAGCAATCAATGATGCCGAAGCAAAAAGGCGAAGAGACAAGATTCAGGAAGAAGCGAGCTTCTTCGGATCCATGGATGGTGCGGTAAAGTACGTAAAGGGAGATGCAACGGCAGGTCTTATTATTACCGCAGTCAATGTCATCGGCGGTATCGCCATGGGTGTACTGCGGCAGAATATGGATATTACAGCGGCACTGAATAAATATGTTATTTTAACAATCGGTGACGGTCTGGTAAGCCAGATTCCTTCTCTTCTGATCTCACTTTCTACAGGTATTCTGGTTACGAAGGGATCGAAGGATGCAGACTTTGGTACGGTACTGATCAGACAGTTATTCGGTGTACCAAGAGCCTTGTATCTGGTAGGTGCAATTATTGCAGGACTTGGTATTGTTACGCCGCTTCCCACAGTGGTTTTCCTGGCATTGGGACTGATTTTTGTCGTGACGGGACGTGTGATTGCGGGAACGATCGAAACAGCGCAGATTGAAAATGAAGTTGATACGGAGGAGGCAGCGGCAGAAGAGATCCGGCAGCCTGAGAATGTCAACAGTCTCCTGCAGGTGGATCCGATCGAGCTGGAGTTTGGCTACGGTATTATTCCGTTAGCGGATGTGAATCAGGGCGGTGACCTGCTTGACCGGGTGGTGATGATCCGGAGGCAGATTGCACTGGAATTAGGTACGGTAGTGCCGATTATCCGACTGCGTGATAACATTCAGCTAAATCCGAACCAGTATATTATTAAGATTAAAGGCATACAGGTGAGCGAGGGCGAAATCCTGTTTGATCACTATATGGCAATGAATCCGGGCTATGTGGAGGAAGAGATTACCGGTATTCCAACGTTTGAACCGTCCTTCCATCTGCCGGCCATCTGGATTACGGAAGGGCAGCGGGAACGTGCAGAGAGCCTTGGCTATACGGTAGTGGATCCTCCTTCTATCATTGCAACCCATCTGACGGAAATTATCCGCCAGCATATTGCAGAGCTCCTGACCAGACAGGATGTACAGAATCTGGTAAACAACTTAAAGGAAACAAATCCTTCGCTGGTAGACGAACTGATTCCGAAGCTTCTTGGACTTGGCGAGGTACAGAAGGTATTGCAGAACCTGCTTAAGGAAGGAATTTCTATCCGTGACCTTCTGACGATCTTTGAAACACTGGCAGATTATGCACCTTCTACGAGAGATACGGATATCTTAACCGAGTATGTGCGTCAGAGCCTGAAACGTGCGATTTCCAATAAGTTCTTCCCGCCGAATGAGACAACGAGCGTGGTAACGCTGGATCCGAAGATCGAGCAGGAAATTATGGCAAGTGTGAAGCAGACGGAAAACGGTGCTTATCTGACACTGGATCCGGAACGTACGAAGGCCATTATCAAATCAGTGGAAACGGAGATTGCAAAGCTGGAAAACCTGGGGAAGAATCCCATTATTATTACTTCTCCGATTGTCCGTATGTATTTCAAACGACTGACAGAGGATTATGTGAAGGATCTGATCGTAGTATCCTATAATGAAGTGGAAAATAATGTAGAATTACAGTCTGTAGGAATGGTGACAGCATGATAATCAAGAAATTTCAAGGGAAAACAGAAGCAGAAGCAGTAGAAAGTGCGAAGAAAGAATTGGGAGACGGCATTGTCATTATGAATGTCCGGAATGTGAAGAAGAAGGGGATGTTCAGTTTTCTTAAGCCTCAGATGGTTGAAGTAACGGTGGCGCTTGAAGAAGAACCGGTAAGACCGGGAACAGTGCCGGAAAAGGACCTGAATCTGACAGATGCCATTGCAAATATCCGCTCTGTCAGTGAGAAAGCCCTGCAGCAGGAGGCAGCAGGGAAAAAGGAACAGGGAAGTCAGGAGGAGAAGCATGCGGACAGCACAGTCATTGAAGAAAAGCTTGACAGCCTGCATTTCCTTTTGGAGCAGCAGATGCAAAAGCCTGAAGAGAATAAGACAGAGGACAGGGCAGAAGCAGAAGAAGAGACGCCGAGTGAAATGGAGCAGTTTATGAAGCTGCTTTATAATACCATGCTGGAAAATGAAGTCAATGAAAAATATGCCAACCAGATCATTGATGAAATTGAAAAATCCAACAAGCCGAACATGCCGTTTGACTATGCACTTTCCAATATCTACCAGAAAATGATCCTGAAATTCGGGAAGCCGGCAGGCATTACTCCGGCGGCCCAGGGACCGAAGATGTTATTTTTTATCGGACCTACCGGCGTTGGAAAGACAACAACCATTGCCAAAATAGCCTCACACTTCTGCGTGGATGGAGGTAAAAAGGTGGCATTGCTTACCGCAGATACTTATCGTATTGCAGCAGCAGAACAGCTGCGGACCTATGCAAATATCCTGGAGGTTCCGTTCCGGATTATTTATTCGGTTGAGGAGCTTTCCCAGGCCATGCGGGACTTTAAGGATTGCGACTATATTTTAGTGGATACGGCAGGACATTCCCACCAGAATGCCGAGCAGAAGAAAGTGATGAAGGAGCTGATTCATTCTGTGGATGGTATTCTTGAAAAAGAGGTATTTCTGGTATTGAGTGCAACGACGAAGTACCGGGATCTGCTAAGCATTGCGGATACTTATTCGGATATGACAGATTACAAGCTGATTTTCACAAAGCTGGATGAAACCATAACGCTGGGAAATCTGTTAAACTTAAAGCTTTATACCGGAGCACCGCTCTCTTATGTGACCTGCGGACAGAATGTACCGGATGACATTGAAGATTTCAATCCGCAGAAGACTGTAAAAAGATTGCTTGGAGGGAAGCAGAAATAGTACGAAAATACGATTCAATACAAAAGATCAAAAGATCGGGGATAGGAAATGGATCAGGCAGAACAGTTAAGAAATATCATAAAGGCAGGTAATGTGAAACGCAGCAGGCCTTTGGCACGGGTGATCACGGTCACAAGTGGAAAGGGCGGTGTTGGAAAATCCAATACAGCGATCAATCTGGCAATTCAATTCCGTAAGATGGGAAAGAAGGTCGTGATTCTGGATGCGGATTTTGGACTTGCCAATATTGAGATTATGTTTGGCGCAGTACCAAAACACAATCTCAGTGATTTGATTTATCAGGGTAAAAATATTAAAGACATCATCACCTGGGGACCGATGGAGGTTGGATTTATCTCCGGTGGATCCGGGATCACGGGGTTGTCGAATTTAAGTAAGGATTATCTGACGTATATTGTCCATAATCTTGCGGAACTGGATACCATTGCAGATGTTATTATTGTAGATACCGGAGCCGGAATTTCGGATGCGGTACTGGAATTTCTTGTGGCAAGTGGCGAAATCCTGCTTGTGACAACACCGGAACCGACTTCCATTACCGATTCCTATTCGTTGTTAAAGGCATTGAACGGACACCCGGGACTGGAACGGGACAATACGCAGATTTGTATGATAGCCAATCGTGTCAGCACTGCAAACGAAGGAGAAGTATTATTCCAAAAACTCGATGTAGTGGTAAGCCGTTACCTGAAGCTTCCCATTACCTATTTGGGTGCTGTGCCGCAGGATCCGCTTTTGGCAAAGGCTGTGATGCAGCAGCTTCCGGTTTCCTTACAGAATCCGCAGGCAAGGTCTGCGCAGGCCTATGAAGAGATCGCAGCAAAGCTGATGAAACAGGATGAAGGACAGAATACACAGAAGCGTGGTGTTGCCGCATTCTTTTCACATATTATAGGAAAGAGAAACAACGGTTAGAGGGGGAGCAAAATGCTGTCAAAATACGTGAAGCCCGGAGACAAGGTGGAAGTTCAGGCGGTAGAACGGGTAAAATTCGCAGATGAAGGAGAAAAGAAAAAGGTTTACGCCAGTATGGTCAGTGATATTTTATCGGATGACCAGTTGGAAATTGTGATGCCGATGGAAAAATCCAAGCTGATTCTGCTTCCGGTAAATGCTGAGTATGACGTGTATTTCTATACGGAATCAGGGCTTTACCAGTGCTTTGTGAAGGTTGTTGACCGTTATAAACAGGATAATCAGTATATTCTTCTACTGGAGCTTACGAGTAATTTGAGAAAATTCCAAAGGAGAGAATATTATCGTCTGGGCTGTGCTCTTGAAATGAGTGCCCGTCCACTGGAAAAGGAAGAGATCAGGGCAGTTGAGAACAATGATAAGTATCTGGTGCCGGGACTTCCTCTTAAGAGAAGTGTGATTGTGGACATCAGCGGTGGGGGAATCCGGTTTGTCGGGGATTACTGTTATGAGCCGGATAGTCTGGTCTGTTGCAAATACAATCTGGCAACCGATGGAAAGAGTAAAGAATATACGCTGATTTCAAAGATTTTAACAGCACGGGAGCTGCCAGACCGGCCGGGACTTTATGAGCACCGTGCTCAGTACATTCATATTGATACAGCAGAGCGGGAAGAAATTATTCGGTTCATTTTCGAGGAAGAAAGAAAACACAGAAAGCGGGAAAAAGGAATATAGACGATTACTTTGCACTCATGTGAAGGATAAAGTGTGGTATACTAAGTATATGTAAATACCAGCATCGAAAGATGTGGCAGACACATCAGGTCAAGAACATGTGAAAGGAAATAAAGTAAATATGATTAGAACGGATTCCGCAGGCAAGGTGGTCGCGATTGCCAGTTCTACCGGGGGTCCCAAGGCGTTGCAGAAGCTGATACCTTTGCTGCCGAAGGAACTGAATGCTCCGGTATTGCTCGTACAGCATATGCCCGCAGGCTTTACAGAAGCACTGGCGTCCAGACTGAACGACCTGAGCAGAGTTACTGTGAAGGAAGCAGAAGAAGGTGATATCCTTCAGAAAGGCTGTGTTTATCTGGCCAGGGGTGGCAGGCATATGAATGTGGTCCGGTGTTTACGGGGCCATATGATTCATTATTCGGATGAGCCGCCAAGAGAGGGCGTGAGACCATGCGCCAACTATATGTATGAATCGTTGGCAGACAGTGCATATGATTTGATCGTATGTGCGGTTCTTACAGGCATGGGTGCCGATGGCACGGCTGGAATCGCTGCATTGAAGCAAAAGAAAAAAGTACTTGTTTATGCGCAGGATGAAGACAGCTGCACGGTGTATGGAATGCCGAAGTGCATTATCAAAAGCGGACTGGCTTTAGTGGGAATTCCACTCGAACGTATTGCGCAGGAAATTATTAAGAACGTGGGGGTATGTTAAAATGGATGTAAGTCAATATTTGGAAATTTTTCTGGATGAAGCCAAAGAACATCTTGAGAATCTGAATACGCAGATTCTGAAGCTGGAACAGGAGCCTGAAGATACGGATACCATTAACGAGATCTTCCGGGCAGCGCATTCCTTAAAGGGAATGGCAGGCACCATGGGATATAAGAGAATGCAGACGCTGACTCATGATATGGAAAATGTATTCTCTGAGATCCGTAACGGCACATTGAAGGTGTCTGCAAACATGATTGATACTTTATTCCAGTGTCTGGATGCACTTGAAGAGTATACCAATAATATTCAGGAAAGCGCGGATGAAGGAACAAACGATAACCAGCCGCTGATCGAAATGCTGAACAGCTTCTTAAAGGGCAGCAATGCTCCTGCAAAGGAGGAAAAGAAAGAGGATCCCGCAGCTGCGGAAGCAGAAAAGAAAGCAGCTGCAGATGGCGAAGAAAAGTGGAAAGAAATTGTTCTTACCGATGATCAGAAGCATGTATTCCGTACCGCTAAGGAACAGGGAAAGAATACATATGGTATGACGGTTTATATTCAGGAGAACTGTCTGCTTAAGGCAGCAAGAGCGTTTCTTGTATATAAGGCTGTGGAGGAACGGGCAGAGATTATTGTCTGCAATCCTTCAGCGCAGGATATAGAGGATGAGAAGTTTGATCTGGATTTCAGCCTGATCGTGGTAACCGATAATTCCTTAGACGAAATCCTTCATGCGACAAGAAACGTATCCGAAATCGATAAGGTTGTCGGATCGGAGTTAGAGCTTAAGGACGACGAGGCTTCCGGAGAAGAAGAAACTGCAGTTTCCACAGAAACCGCAGCAGAAAGAAAGCCTGCACAGAAGACCGCCTCTGCAGTTCCTGCCAAGAACGATAAGAAGCCGGCCGGTAAACCGGTAGTAAACCGTACCGTCCGTGTCGATATTGAAAAACTGGATGTTTTAATGAATCTGGTGAGCGAGCTGATCATTGCAAAGAACTCCCTTGTATCTGCATCCAGTGTAGAAGGTGTGAACAGTACCACCTTTAACGAGCAGATTGAATATCTTGAGAGTGTAACCACGAATCTTCACGAATCTGTTATGAAGGTACGAATGGTTCCTATTGAGAGTGTTGTATGCAAGTTCCCAAGAATGATCCGGGATCTGTCCAAGAAGCTGGATAAGAAGATGGAACTGTATATGTCCGGTGAGGAAACGGAGCTGGATCGTACCGTGGTAGATGAAATCGGTGATCCTCTGATGCACCTGCTTCGTAATTCCGCCGATCATGGTCTGGAATCTGCTGAGGTTCGTGCAGAACGTGGAAAGCCGGAGGTTGGTTCTATTTTCCTTGATGCTTATCAGGATGGAAATAACGTTGTCATTGAGGTCCGGGATGATGGTAACGGAATTGATGTGGAGAACGTTAAGAAAACAGCCATTGAGCGTGGCGTGATTACTCCGGAACAGGGAGATAACATGAGTGAGAAGGATATCATTAACCTTCTGTTCCATGCAGGATTTTCTACTTCAAAGAAGATTACGGATGTATCCGGCAGAGGTGTCGGTCTTGATGTTGTGAAGTCCAAGATTGAATCCTTAAGCGGTGAAGTGGAAGTAAAGAGCAAGCTTGGTGAAGGAAGCACCTGGATTATCCGTCTGCCTCTGACCCTTGCAATTATCCAGGCATTGATGGTGACCGTTGGTGGAGAAAAGTATGCAATTTCTCTCGGCAGCATTCAGACCATTGAAGATATTAAACCGGAAGAAATCAAGCTGGTACAGAACAGCGAAGTGATCAATTTAAGAGGAACCGTCATTCCGATTATCCGTCTGAGCAATGTCCTCGAGATCGAAAGCTTAAAGAAGCCGGATGAGGACATGGTTGTTGTTATCGTTAAGAAGGGCGAGAAGCTGGCCGGTCTTGTAGTTGACGAGCTTATGGGACAGCAGGAAATCGTTATTAAGTCACTCGGTAAATACATCAACAAGTGTAAGTTCATCAGCGGCGCAACCATTTTAGGTGACGGCGAGATCGCATTGATTCTTGATGCAAATGCACTGTTTTAGGAATGGGGGAGAGAATCATGGACGAATTAAGAGTAAACAATGAAGTAAAAACAGAAGGCGACAGTATCCAGTATATTGTAATTAAACTGGGCGCCGAGCAGTATGGAATTGATATCAAATATGTGGACAACATCGTAAGAATGCAGCATATCACCAGAGTTCCAAAGGTTGCCGGTTATTTAAAGGGCGTGATCAATCTTCGTGGAGAGGTCATCCCGGTTATGAATCTGCGTCTGAAAATGGGACTTCCTGAACAGGAGGCAACGAAGGCATCCCGAATTATTATCCTGAAATTAGAGCAGCATGGAACCATTGGCTTTATCGTGGATGAGGTTCGTGAGGTAGTAACCCTGTCTCCGGATCAGATTGATAAGGTTACCTATGATGCAAACGAAGAAAAAACGAATTTTATATCGGGTATCGGCAAGTTTGAGAATGAGCTGATTTCCCTGCTTGATATGAATGTAGTTGCTGCAGAACGATAATAGATACTGAAGATATAACGAAATGATAACTGTTCAGTACCTTCACAGTTACGATGCAAAATCCATTCCAAATCGGCTTCGCCGATGAGATTTTGCATTACTGAATCATTTTCTTACGGTCTCAGCAGTAAATGCTTCGACCTGTACTGAATAGTTACACGAAATGATACATAATAGGAGGGACCATGAAGGACCTTAGTATGGAACAAATAACACAGCAGTATTTTGATGTGTTAAAGGAATTAGGAAATATTGGTGCGGGAAATGCAACAACCGCACTGGCACAATTGATTAACTGCAAGGTAGACATGAAGGTTCCACAGGTGCGTCTGCTGAATTTCAATGAACTTGGAGCATTGCTTGGCGGGGAGGAAACAATTCTTGTGAGCATTTATCTTCAGGTGGAAGGTGATGTGGAAGGAAGCATGATGTTTGTTCTTTCCGAGGATTCCGCACTGCATCTGGTCAACAAATTAATGAGTGGTATGCTTGGTGTCCCTGAGAAGCCCATTGAGGAATGCCATTTCGGTGAAATGGAATGTTCCGCAATGAAGGAAGTTGGAAATATTATTACGGGTGCTTATCTGAATGCCTTATCTTCCTTAACCAATATGAAGATTTTTCCATCGGTTCCACAGCTTGGAATTGATATGGCGGGGGCTATATTAAGCGTTCCTGCAGCAGAATTCGGAGTAATGGGGGATAATATTCTGCTGATTCAGACACAGTTTTCAGATGATATTGAACTGGATGGTTATTTTATACTGATTCCGGATGTGGAATCATATGAGAGAATTCTTTCTGCATTGGGAGTTATGTAAGATGAGTGAAATAATTAAGGTTGGTATGGCTGACTGGAAGGTCTGTTCCGGTCAGGATGGGGTAACCACGCTGGGGCTTGGCTCCTGCGTTGGAATTGCAATCCGTGATCCAGCGACAGGCATAGGAGGACTTGCCCACATCATGCTTCCGGACAGTACCGAGATCCGAAACAACTCAAACAGATTTAAGTTTGCCGATACCGGAATTACCGATATGGTAGCGGAGATGGTAAAACGTGGAGCAGTACGCAGCCACATGGTTGCAAAGATTGCGGGCGGTGCACAGATGTTTGCTTACGGAAATACCAAGAGCGATATGATCCGTGTGGGAGAGCGTAATGTAATTGCAAGTAAAAAGAAGCTTGAAGAATTGAAAATACCGCTTATTGCCGAAGATACCGGGGATACCTATGGACGAACGGTAATCTTTTATCCGGCAACAGGTGTATTCACAATTCGGGCAGTTGGAAAACCGGAGAAGAATATATGAGAAAGATAAAACTCCTTGCTCCCTTTCTGATGTTGCTTTCCGGTTTGATCGCGAGTATTATGATGTTTTATTACCATTATGAGAAAAAACAGCTCCTGCTGATTCTCGTATTGGTAATGCTTCTGTTTTATGCTGCGGGGGCTTTTATCCAGAAGAAGGTCAATCAGTTCATACAGAAGTACGAAGAGGAAGAAGAGAAGAGAAAGGCACAGGAGGGAGAAGTGATTGAGAAGGAACCTGTGGAGAATGACAGTGCTTCCATAGGAAAGGAAGAAACAGATTCTGATTCGAAACAGGATACAGAATAAAATAAAATGCATTGGAGGAGGCTATGGACGAGGCATATAAGAATAAGCTCTGGAACGAATATGCAGCAACAAAATCGTCGGAAGTCAGGGAACAGCTGATTCTTGAGTATGCACCTCTTGTAAAGCTGGTTGCAGGCCGTTTAAGTATGTATCTTGGCTACAATGTGGAATATGATGATCTGGTAAGCTACGGAATCTTCGGATTGATTGATGCAATTGATAAGTTTGACAGTATGAAGGAAGTGAAGTTTGAAACCTACGCAAGCCTGAGAATCCGGGGATCCATTCTGGATCAGATCCGGAAGATGGACTGGATTCCGAGAACCATCCGGCAGAAGCAGAAGAAGATTGATGCGGCAATGAAGGAAATCGAAACGACAACGGGAAGGGCCGCGACCGATGAAGAAATTGCACAGAAGCTGGAGATCAGTACGGATGATTTTGCCGATTGGCAGTCTCAGATGAAGATTACCGGGGTGGTTTCTTTGAATGAGTTTATGGAATCGGGAAGCGAAATTCCGGCAGAGCAGCATAACCAGCATCGTTTCGAAGAGCCGGAGGAGGTTATTGAGAAGGAGGAACTTAGGGAAGTGCTGGGACAGGCACTGGAGCTTCTTACCGAGAAGGAAAAGAAGGTCATCCTTCTATATTATTATGAAGATCTGACGCTCAAGGAGATCAGTAATGTTCTGGAGGTTTCAGAATCCAGAGTTTCACAGCTGCATACACGTGCACTGCAGAAAATGAAAGTCAGGATGGGGAACTATATGGGGGTGTTCAAAGCGTGAGAAATGGGTATTTTCAGATTGGGTGTACCGGGGGCGGTACGGTTGTCAGGCTTGTTAAGCCTGTAGATGGCGGTAACGAGGTGACTGCAAGAGAAATTGCAGAGTATTTGTCTGGTCATGGTATTGTGTATGATGCCGGACTTTTAACCAAGGGAATTCAGACTGCGGCTTCTGTCGCAAACAATGAATTCCTGTTTTTGGTAAATAAGGATATCATTCCGGAAATCAGGGAGAGTTATGTCCTCACGATCCGGCCGGACAAGATGATTGCAAGTGTGCGGTTCTATCCACCCTCCATGAAGGGAGAGCGCATGACAGCACAGGAATTCCTCATGGATTTAAAGGTGAAGGGAATTGTGTTCGGCATTAAGGAAAAGGAAATCGAGGCGTTTTTTGAAAAACCCAGATATTGTACGGATTTCATTGTTGCAATGGGTGTTCCTGCGAGAAACGGATGCGATGCCCGCATTAAATATTTTTTTAATACGGATCTTCATTCGAGGCCGGCCTTAAGCGAGGATGGAAGCGTGGATTTCTTTCATCTGAATACGATCTGTCACTGTAAAAAGGGCGAGGTGCTTGCCAGACTTTATCCGGAGGATCCCGGAGAGAATGGCACCACAATTTACGGAGAAATCGTGAAGCCCAGGGAAGTAAAGCGTAAGCATCTGGAATTTGGACGTAATATTACCCTGTCTCCGGACCGGCTGCAGATTACTTCTGATGTGAATGGGCATGTGGCACTGGTACAGGATAAAGTATTTGTTTCGGATGTTCTGGAAGTGGAAAATGTGGATACTTCGACCGGAGATATTGAATACGAAGGCAGTGTTCTGGTAAACGGCAATGTCTTAACCAACTTTTCCATCAAAGCCCAGGGACATGTGGAGATTCGGGGAGTTGTGGAAGGTGCACGCATTGAGGCGGGCGGAGATATTATTATTGCCCGTGGCATGAACGGTATGGGAAGAGGTGTACTTGCCACGAAAGGAAACGTGGTGGCAAAGTATCTGGAGAATGCAACGGTCAGTGCGAAGGGCTATGTTTCTACCGAATCGATTCTGCACAGCCGGGTCATGGCGGGTACGGAAATTAATGTTACAGGGCGAAAGGGTTTTATTACCGGCGGAAGAGTGAGTGCAGCCAATGTAATCCGGGTGAAAACGTTAGGATCACCGATGGGCGCAGATACCATTGTAGAGGTTGGTGCGGATCCGTCTGTGAAATTGAGAATACAGGAATTACAGAAATTAGTTGTTGAACATAAAAAAGCAATCGAAATCAGTCATCCGGTGCTGACTGCGAATATGCAGAAGCTACGGCAGGGAGTGAAATTAAAGCCGGATCAGATGAAATATTTCCAGGAAATGCTGCAGGAGGAGAACCGCAGAAATCAGGAAATAGAACAGTATTTACAGGAAATGGAAAGTCTGCAGGCGATTCTGGATGCAAGCTCGAATGCCAAGGTGGAGGTAAGCGGAGAGGTGTTTGCCGGAACGAAGATCTGTATCGGTGATGTCTCCATGGTTGTAAAGAACTCCATGAAGTTCTGTAAGTTTGTGAAGCAGCAGGGTGATGTGAAGATGACTGCTTTATAGAAATCGAATTTGGATAATCGAGGTGAAAGCTATGACAATCAGTCGTGTGGAACTCCAGGGACAGGTAACACGTGCCCAGGACTTTACCAATATCAAACAGAATGAAGATCATAAGGGAATGATTGACCAGTCGAACTTTCAAAGTCAGACGCAGCAAAAGGTTGAGCACAGGATGCATCAGGTCAACAAAAGTGATCAGGCCGAAAACCGGCAGAAGAAATTTGATGCCAAAGAGCAGGGAAACGGAACCTATGCAGGAGATGGAGGACAGAACCGGAAGCATCATCATGCGGAGGATAACGGCAAAGTTTTTGTGAAAGGACAGGGCGGCTTTGACATTCGGGTATAGCGGCTTTGAGGAAAAGAAATGTCAGTATTGGAAATTGTATTGCTTATCATGGGAATTGTGATTTTTATCGGAAGCTTTCTGATTCCGGAAGGGAAAACCCGTTCCGGAGAGGATAAGATGGCTATTGATGAAAACAAAATCCATGATCTTGTAGCAAAAGAAGTAGAGGAAGCACAGGGGAAGATTACGGATATTGTGGATGAAACCATAACCTATGCCATGGAGAAGACGGAACGCAGCATGGATCGTCTGACCAATGAAAAGATGATGGCAGTCAATGAGTATTCGGATACAGTGCTTAGTGAAATCAATAAGAACCATCAGGAGGTGGTGTTCTTATATGATATGCTGAATGACAAGCATGAGAATCTGAAAAATACCGTAACGGAAGTGGAGAAGACTGCAAAGGAAGTTCGTCAGACGGTGAAGGATGCAGAAATTAATGCCAAAGAACTGACGGTCAAAGAAGCAGCTTTGAAGCCGGTATCTGCAGAAATGCAGACAGCCATGCAGGAAGTACCGCAGCAGCCGGAGTTTGAATTGTTTGGTACATCCGGGGCTTTTTCACCGGAGAAGGTTACGGTGGAAGAAACCAAAAAGACTTCAGGAAAGAGTGCAGGAGCTGCGAAAGCAAGAACACAGGCGGTATTGGAAGCAGACAGGGAGAGTACTTCAAAGGGACAGGAGATCACAGGAAAAGGTACGGTAGAGAACGCAGGGAAGGGTGCAGCAGAAGAGACAGTAGAAAAGCCGGCAGCGAGGAAGCGCACCGCAAAGTCAAGGACAGAGGCTGAAGTACCTGATGTTGCAGTTTCTTTGGACAAGGCAGGAAAGAGCAATGCCAGAAACAGCAATGAAAAGATTCTTGAACTCCATAAGGCCGGAAAATCCAATATGGCAATTGCCAGGGAATTGGGACTGGGTATTGGAGAAGTAAAGCTTGTAATTGATTTGTTTGAAGGGATGTAACAGAACATCATGAACTTGAAATACTATTTAAGAGGACTGGGAGTTGGCATTGTTGTTACTTCCCTGATTCTCGGAATCGGACTTGGCAGCCGGAAAGAAACCTTAAGCAATGAAGAAATTAAGGAACGGGCAAGAGAGCTTGGAATGGTGGAGGAATCCATTACTGTAGCAGAGGCTGCTGCGCAGAAGGAGGAAGAGGCGCAGGAGGCAGAAGTTACTGTTGCTCCGGTGCCTGAGGAGAATGCTGAGAGTGATGCAGAGCCGATCGTAAATGCAGAACCGGAAGTGAGCAGTGAACCGGCGGTGAGCACAGGTGCAGCACCGGGAGTGAGCAGTGAACCGGCAGTGAGCACAGGTGCAGCACCGGAAGCAAGTGAGAAACCGAATGTAAGTGCGGCATCAGAACCTGCAGCAAGTACAGCAGCGGAAGCGGGTGCAACACCTGAGGCAGGTGTGAAGCCGGTGGCAGATGAAGCAGAAGAGGACAACGGGACAGCACCGGAAAAGGAAATCGTGGATATCACGATAAATCCCGGCGAAGGCTCTTATGTCATCAGTCAGAAGCTGGAACAGTCCGGTCTTATTGATGATGCGGCAGAATATGATGCCTATCTATGTGATAACGGATTTCACACGAAGCTCCGTGCCGGAGTCCATAAGATCCCAATGGGATCCACCAGGGAAGAAATTGCAAAGCTGTTGTGCCGGTAGAAAATCCCATCTTGCAATCTTATATACAATATGTTAAAATATCAGCGTTGCGATTGTGAGAAGCTTCGCAGCAGAAACTATTAATCACGTATATTTTGGCTGAATGGTGCCTCATGCTCGGAGGTTTGCAGCGTACGAAAGTATGAAAATATACGGAAGTCTAACCAAATGGAGGTAAGAAACATGAGCGTTATTTCAATGAAGCAGTTACTCGAGGCAGGTGTTCATTTCGGACATCAGACAAGAAGATGGAACCCTAAGATGGCTCCCTATATCTTCACTGAAAGAAATGGTATTCACATCATCGACTTACAGAAGTCTGTAGGTAAGGTTGATGAAGCTTACAGAGCAGTATTTGAAATTGCTGCACAGGGCGGAACCATTCTTTTCGTTGGTACCAAGAAGCAGGCACAGGATGCTGTTAAGACAGAAGCTGAGCGTTGCGGAATGTACTATGTAAATGAGAGATGGTTAGGTGGTATGCTTACCAACTTCAAGACCATCCAGAGCAGAATCGAAAGATTAAGAGCAATTGAAACCATGTCCGAGGATGGAACCTTTGATGTCCTTCCCAAGAAGGAAGTTATTGCATTAAAGAAGGAATGGGAAAAGCTTGAGAAGAACCTTGGCGGTATCAAGAACATGACCAGAATTCCTGATGCAATCTTCGTAGTTGATCCTAAGAAGGAAAGAATCTGTGTACAGGAAGCTCACTCCCTTGGAATTACATTAATCGGTATTGGTGATACCAACTGTGATCCGGAAGAACTGGATTACATCATTCCTGGTAATGATGATGCAATCAGAGCCGTTAAACTGATCGTTTCCAAGATGGCTGATGCAGTAATCGAAGCAAACCAGGGTGAGGAATCTCTTACCGCAGCAGATGCAAATGCTGATGCAGAAGTAGAAGCTACCGATGTAGAAGAAGTAGCAGCAGACGCTGAATAATTTCATTGCAGGGAAAGGACAGGTATACAAACATGGCAAATATTACAGCAGCAATGGTTAAGGACTTAAGAGAACTTACCGGAGCAGGTATGATGGATTGTAAGAAGGCACTTGGCGAGACCGATGGAGATATGGATGCAGCAGTAGAATATCTTCGTAAGAATGGTCAGGCCAAGGCTGAGAAGAAGGCCGGAAGAATTGCAGCAGAAGGTCTTTGCAAGGTTGTACTTAAGGATGACAGGACAGCAGCAGTTGTAGAAGTAAACTCTGAAACAGATTTCGTTGCTAAGAATGAAGTATTCCAGAGCTTTGTTGCAGCAGTTGCAGATCAGGCAGTAGACTCTTCCGCAGCAGACATGGATGCATTCATGGCTGAAAAATGGAATCAGGATAACTCCATTACTGTTAAGGAAGCATTAGTTGCACAGATCGCCAAGATCGGTGAGAACCTCAACATCAGAAGATTTGAGAAGGTTGTTGCTGACAACGGATGTGTTGTTTCCTATACACATGGCGGCGGACGCATCGGCGTTATCGTAGAAGCTGAAACAGATGTTGTAAATGATGCAATCAAGGAAGCAATGACCAATGTTGCAATGCAGATTGCAGCACTTTCTCCGAAGTATGTATCTACAGATGATGTATCTGAAGAATACAAGGCACATGAGAAGGAAATCCTTATGGCTCAGATCGCAAACGATCCTAAGATGGCCGGTAAGCCGGAGAAGGTAATCGAGGGAGCAGTAGTTGGACGTCTTAATAAGGAATTAAAGGAAGTATGTCTTCTTGAGCAGCCTTATGTTAAGGCAGAGGACGGCAAGCAGACTGTAGCACAGTATCTTGCACAGGTTGCCAAGGAAAATGGTGCAAAGCTTTCTGTTAAGAAGTTTGTCCGTTTTGAAACCGGTGAAGGTCTTGAGAAGAAGGTTGATGACTTCGCAGCAGAGGTTGCAGCACAGGCTGGAATGTAATTCTGAAGTCACAAATCAGGCTGGTTTATAAGCAGTATATAACGAGTTGAAGCAGTTCTATCTGCATTTGTGCATAAGATAAAAGAGTAAAGGACCGATTTTGCAGAGATGACAAATCGGTCCTTGTTGTTGTCATACATATGAGAAAAGGATCCAGTGGATCATTTTTGAGTTTTGGAGAGGAGAAAGCATGTATCACGTATCAACCCTGACTATTCTGGCGATTATTTTTACCATGTTTGTTTCAATCGGAGGACCTGTTTTTCTGTGTTTTCTGGTTGTGAAGAAGTTTCATGCCAAGCTCTACCCGGCTGTGATCGGTGCAGCAGCCTTTGTATTTTTTGTGCTGGTGCTGGAATCCCTGATGCATAGAGCGGTTCTTGGTGTAACCGGAGATGTGATTACAGGAAATATCTGGCTGTATGGCTTATATGGCGGACTTGCTGCGGGACTTTTTGAGGAGACCGGACGTTATCTTGCCATGCGGCTTTATATGAAGAAGTCCCTGACGAAAGAAAATTCCCTGATGTATGGTGTCGGACATGGTGGAATTGAGGCAGTCATGATTGTGGGAATGTCCTATATCAGCAATCTGATGGTAGCTTTGATGATTAATTTGAAAGGTCTTGACAGCCTTCTTGCCGGACTTGATGCTGCAACAGCCACAGCAACGACGGAACAGTTGTCGGCACTATGGACGATTCCGTCCTATCAGTTTTTCTTTGCAGGAGTGGAACGGATTTCTGCCATGATGCTGCAGATTGCACTTTCCTATCTGGTATACCGTGCTGTGAAGGAGAAGCAGATGAAGTTTTACGGAATTGCCGTTGGAGTCCACTTTGCGGTGGATGCGATTACCGTGATTTTGTCCGGATACCTGGGAAGCAGCTTTGCGGGACTCCTTGCTCTGGAGGGAGTATTGCTTGCCCTTGTGATCCTGATCTGTATGAAGGTAAGTATGCTGTACCGTGCGGAACCGGAAACCGTACAGGCTGACCGGAGAGCGACAGCTCCGGTGGCAGCAGAAAGAGAAAAACAGGCAGCTGCGGTAAAGAAAAACACCGGAATTGCACAGGCAGCAAATGCTGTAAAGAGAATGTCCGGAGAGATAGAAAATGCCGAAGCTGCTGAAATAACCGGAGAATCAGAAATGTCGAAGGAGACAGAAACAGCCACAGAGAATGAAACAAAAGATGGAGAGTAATGCAATGAATCAGACAACAGTACCAATGAGAGAACAAGAGTCAAAGTATATCACGAAACTGGCAAGGAAACAGTTGTCACGAATCGGGTTTGTTTATCTTGCAGGAACCGTTCTTTTGCTTGCACTGGAGCTGTCTTTGGTAAGGCTTTTTCAATTTGGAAATCCGGCTGGAGGTTATGACAGCAGCGTTTTGACTTTCTGCAATCTGTTTTTACGTTTTGTACTGGGATATCCTCTGATGCTGTGTCTGATTCATTTAGTGAAAAAGGGGAAACCCATTCCGGAGAAAAAGATGAAGGCAGGAAGCATTTTTACTGCATTTTTCATGTCCTATGCCATGGCGATGATTGCAAATATCATCGGGCTTCTTCTTACGTCAATTATCAATGCGTTTCATGAGGGGGTCAATATAACCGATTTGCAGGAAACCATGCTTGCGCTTCCTTCGGTATGGCTGATCCTGTTTGTCTGTGTCGGCGCTCCTGTATTCGAGGAGCTGATCTTCCGGAAAGCACTGATAGACCGTGCCATTTATTGTGGAGAGGGCATTGCCATTGCCATGTCCGGAGTGATGTTCGGACTGTTCCACGGAAATTTGAATCAGTTTGTCTATGCGGCAGCACTGGGGGCGTTCTTTGCTTTTATTTATGTACGTACCGGAAAAATCAGGTATACCATGATTTTGCATGCAATGGTAAACAGTATGGGAACCATTGGTACACTGCTGCTGAAGCTGCTTTCAGAAGGAACGGACGGGTATCTTCAGGGAACGGAGGTGCTTACTTTGGTCAGCTCTCCGGATCTGTATGGGCTGCTTAAGGATCCCTTAAGCGGTGTAATGTATCTTGGGGGTGCCATTGGACTGTGTATCTGGCTCCTTGCAATAGCAGCCTTTGTCATTACAGGAATCATTCTGTGGATTATAAAGGGGAAGAGGTTGTTTCTGCTTCCGCCCAGAGAACTTTCCGTACCGAAAGGAAAACGGTTTTCTACAGCTTTCCTCAATCCCGGTATGATTTGCTTCTGCATGGTGTGGATTTTGTTAATAGGCAGTTCCCTTTTGGGCTGAAATTTTATATAATTATAAGAAGGCTCTTGGAACGGCTACTTTCTTTTGGAGGCATAATTATGGATAAGGGGAATGAGAGAATTACAATTGGGGTTTTAGTCGGGGGTATCATGGATTATTTCACGATCGAGATCTGCCGTGGCGTGGCACAGATGGCAAGAACCTTTGATGTGGATGTAGTGGTGCTTCCGGGGAAATATCTGAACCGTGATCTGAGCGGTAATAAGGAATTAACCTATGAATATCAGTTTAATACTCTCTTTCAATATGCGAAGATCCCACAGATTCAGGGAATTATTGTGGCAGAAGGAAGCATTGGCTGTTTTGCCAATGAAGAGATTATGAGGGAGATGTTAAGCCAGTATGAGGGAATTCCGAGTGTCCTTATTGCTTCCCGCCAGGAAGGCTACACGACCGTGAATTTTGATAACCGGATCGGAATCCGTGAAGGTATGCGTTACCTGATCGAACAGGTAAATTGTAAAAAAATCGGAATGCTGGGAGGACCGCTATGCAATTCAGATGCCAGAGAGAGGAAAGAGGTTTACGAACAGGTCCTGACAGAATATGGACTCCCCTTTGAAAAAAAGCAGTATGTGGGCGGAAGTTATGAGCGCGGGTGCTATCAGGAGGCAGGGCGGCTCCTTGATGACAATCCGGATCTGGATGCCATTCTCTGTGTGAATGATGATACAGCATTGGGATTATATGAAGAAATGAAACGGAGAGGTCTTGTGCCGGGACGTGATATTTCAGTGCTTGGCTTTGATGATACCAGACTTGCGGCACGTGCAACGCCACCGCTGTCTTCGGTGAAGGCAGATCCCATGGAGCTTGGAAATGTAGCATTGAAGATGCTGCTTAACAAGATTGAAGGACGCAGTGTCTGTGATATGGAGCTCCCGACACATTTTGTGCGGAGAGGCTCGATTGCGAAGGTGAAGCAGAAAATTGCGACAGAGGAAGCAGGAAAAGCCAGTGAACTGGCAGATGCTTATTTTGGTGACATCTATTATCGTTACCGTGACGGGGAGCAGGCAGATGTTATTTATCGTTTGAAGGACAGCTTTATCCGTTTGGTGGATCTGCTTGAAGAGGCTGCCGAAGGTGAGGAGCTGTTAAGTAATCAGGCGTTCCGTATTGAAATGGCCGTAGATGAATACATCGCATCCGGAGCAATCACTTATGCGGATATGGGTGTGCTGATTCCGAACTTCCAGAAGATTTTCCATGACGTCGAAAGCAGTGTTTCTAATATTGAGAAGAGATGTGAATTAAAACAGCTTTTTGCAAATATTTATTGTAAGATGCTTCAGGCGATGGATAACCGCTGGGGTGAGGATATGGAGTATAAGATCAGGGAAGATCACCAGACGAAGCTCTTTGTACGCGAGACCCTGCTTTTTGAAAAGGGAAATGATTTAAGCTATGCAATGATGGTTGGCCGCCTGCAATGGCTTGGGGTCCAAAATGCCATGGTATACATCTTTCCGGAGATTATTTCCCATCTGGCAAGAGAAAGCTTTGTGATTCCGGATTATCTTTACCTGAAAGCTTATTTGAAGGATGGAGTGGCCATTTCGATTCCGAAGCTCCGCCAGAAGGTCAGCAGGAATATGCTGTTCCGGAACAATGTGGTGGATCCGGACCGCCGTTTCTTTGAGGTGATGCTCCCGCTTTACAGTAATGAGAATCTGTATGGCGTGGTGCTCATGGACCTGACGGAAAAGGTATTTGAAAATGGAGAGTTTCTGGTAAATCAGTTAAGCTCGGCAGCAAAGATGATTGATCTGCTGAAAACCAATGAGAAGGTACAGCAGAAGCTGGAGGAAAGCCTTGCTGTCTTAAAGGAAAATAATATTGCGCTAGATAACCTGTCAAGGATAGATGCCATGACCGGAATCCTGAACCGGAGAGGCTTCATGGATGCGGCACAGAAGATGATTGACCGGAAGGATGGCACAGTCTATGTCATCTATGTGGATATGAATAATCTGAAGATTATCAATGACCGTTATGGTCATGAGGAGGGGGATTACTCCTTAAAGCTGATCGCAGATATCTTAGGAAAAACAGTAGAAGGAAGAGGAGTTGCCGGACGGATTGGTGGAGATGAGTTTGCCTGTGCCCTTGACTATGACAAAGAGGATGAGGGAGAAGCTGTTTTACAGGAAATTTATCATCAGTTTTATCTGCATAACCAGAGTAGTGATAAGCCATACAATGTAACCGTATCGGCAGGGACCAGTAAGGTCGATGAGGAAAGCGGACTGACGCTGCAGCATGCACTGACACAGGCGGATGAAGGCCTGTACCATGTGAAGATGCTGCGGTCCAAAGATGTTGCCAAAGAGTAAGGACATGTGATACAATCAAACAGAACTAGCAAATCAAACTATAATGATCTTATATTCAGATGGAAAGGTCATGACAATATGAAGAAGGAAATCAATCGTTCGCAGCGTGTGAAACGATTGAAAAAAATGATTTTATGGACAATTGCCCTTGCAATTCTGATTCCGGTCATTGGCTGCATTTTACTTTCAGTACGTGTATTCCAGTTAAAAAAACAGGTTGCTGTATTGACGGAGCAGCTCCCTACGGAAGAAATGCAGGAAGAGGCTTCCGGCGTTTATGAGACCACAAAGGTCGAAGAGTCTGTAAGAGATACAGAGACAAAAGCGGAGGAACCGGCGAAGATAAATCCGGTAAAGAGCAGCGGTAAGAAGGTATATCTTACCTTTGATGACGGTCCGAGCAGTAATACGGATCAGATACTGGACATTTTAAAGGACTATGACGTAAAAGCCACGTTTTTTGTTGTAGGCAAGACGGATGAACGGTCTGTGAAAGCGTATCAGCGGATCGTAGAGGAAGGGCACACCCTGGCAATGCATTCCTATAGTCACAGGTATGATGAAATTTATGAATCGAAGGAAGCTTTTGCAAGAGATCTGAATTCCCTGCAGGAATACCTGTACGAAACAACGGGAGTATGGCCACGTATTTACCGCTTTCCGGGAGGCAGCTCGAATACGGTGAGCAAGGTGGATATGCAGGAATTAATCGAATATCTGACCGATATCGGAATTACCTATTTTGACTGGAACGTTGCATCGGGGGATGCCGTGTCAAGAACGCTTCCGGCAGAAACGATTGTGAATAACTGTCTTTCAGGCATTGAGAAGCAGAAGGAGAGTGTGATTCTGATGCACGATGCTTCCAATAAGGGAACGACGATAGAGGCACTTCCCCAGATTATCGAAGCAATTCAGGAACAGGGAGATGCCGAGCTTTTACCAATTACGGACGAAACGGTGCCCGTACAGCATATTGCGGCGCCTGAAAAGCAATAACAAAAGTGAATGGAGGATTTGAAAATGGGTTTTTTCTCAGATTTAAAGGAAGATTTATCACAGGCAGTAAACGAACTGATTCCGGAGGACGGAGCTGATGTCAAAGAGACGGAAGCGGAAGCAGGGTCCGGTGCAGAAGCGCAGGAGGATGAGACAGCAAAGGGACCTCAGACCGTCAATAATTTCCATGCAGATTTAAGTGCAATGCTGGATCATGTGGATGATGCAGAGCCGGAGACAGACGAGGAGGAAGAAGAGGTTTATGTAGCGCCTGTTGTTCCTGAGAAACCTGTTTTCGAACAGCGTACTACCAATAAAGTAGCAAATGATGAAGTTTCCGTGATTATGGAGAGCATGATTATCAATGGTAATATCGCAACCGAAGGAGCTCTTGATATCCGCGGAAGTATTGTAGGAGATGTGGAAGCGTTAGGAAAGCTTAACATTACAGGAACGATTCAGGGTAATTCCCGTGCAACCGAAGTGTTTGCAGAGGGAGCGAAGATTACCGGTGAAATCCGCAGTAACGGAGCCATCAAGGTAGGACAGAGTTCCGTAATCATCGGGGATATTTATGCAACAAGTGCAGTGATTGCCGGGGCAATCAAGGGTGATATTGATGTTAAGGGACCGGTGATCTTAGACGCATCCGCAATCGTTATGGGTAACATCAAATCCAAATCCGTACAGATCAATAACGGCGCAGTTATTGAAGGTATGTGCTCCCAGTGCTATGCAGAGGTTAATCCTACCTCCTTCTTTGAAGAGCTTAAAAAGATGTAACGCAGCGGTTTTTCGAATGGGGTTCTGAATAGTTACAAATACAAATATAAAAAAATATAGAAATCGAGGACATGGTATGCAGCGTATTTTATTGAAATTAAGCGGAGAAGCGCTTGCCGGAGACAAGAAGACCGGCTTTGATGAAGCTACCGTGAGAGAGGTTGCTTTACAGGTAAAGCAGCTTGTAGATCAGGGAATCCAGGTTGGAATTGTTACAGGAGGCGGTAACTTCTGGCGTGGAAGAACCAGCGAGAACATTGACCGTACCAAGGCCGATCAGATTGGTATGCTGGCAACGGTCATGAACTGTATTTATGTATCGGAAATCTTCCGCAGCGTTGGAATGAAGACCGCCATCTTAACGCCGTTTGAGTGTGGATCGTTCACGAAGCTGTTCTCCAAGGACAGAGCGAACAAGTATTTTGAACATGGCATGGTTGTATTCTTTGCAGGTGGAACCGGTCATCCGTACTTCTCAACTGATACCGGAGTCGTTCTCCGTGCGATCGAAGTGGATGCCGAAGTGATCTTGCTTGCAAAATCCATCGACGGAGTTTATGACAGTGATCCGAAGCAGAATCCGGATGCGAAGAAGTATGATGAGGTCACCATTGATGAAGTCATCGAAAAGAATCTGCAGGTTGTCGATATGACCGCATCCATCCTGGCAAGGGATAACAGGATGCCGATGTGGGTATTCGGTTTAAATGAAGAAAACAGTATTGTAAATACCATGAGTGGTAAATTTAATGGAACGAAGGTTCTGGTATAAGGGAGGCTATTATGGACGAGAGAATTCAGGTATATGATGATAAGATGAAGAAGACACTGGAGCATTTGGCAGCAGACTATCAGGGAATCCGTGCAGGACGTGCCAATCCCCATGTATTGGATAAGCTTCGTGTGGACTATTATGGAACGCCGACACCGATCCAGCAGGTTGGTAATATCACGGTTCCGGAAGCAAGAATGATTCAGATTGCACCGTGGGAGAAGTCTCTGATTAAGGATATCGAGAAAGCAATCCTTTCTTCCGATATCGGAATTACACCTTCCAATGACGGTGTCGTAATCCGTCTGGTATTCCCGGAGCTTACCGAGGAACGTCGTAAGGATCTTGTTAAGGAGGTAAAGAAGAAAGCGGAAGAATGTAAGGTTGCAGTCCGCAACATCCGCCGTGACGGTAACGATGCATTCAAGAAGCTTGCAAAGGCAGAAATTTCCGAGGACGAGATCAAGGAACTGGAAGAGAATCTTCAGAAGATCACCGATAAGTACATCAAGGAAGTGGATGCAATGACGGAAGAAAAGTCAAAGGAAATTTTAACCGTTTAGTATCATCGTTTTAAATAAAGGGGGCAGGCGATTCATCGTGTCGCCCTCTTTTTTGACTTTACAGGAAATTCCGGCGGAATTTCCTGTAAAGCAAACAGCTTCGCAGGGATGTGCAGCTCGCGGAGAAGAAATGAAGCACGATTTTAGTGCATCAGATTGAGCAAGGAGTGAGACTATGCCAGATTTACAGGATTTGAAGATGCCGCAGCATGTTGCGATCATACTGGACGGAAACGGACGCTGGGCGAAGAACAAGGGAATGCCGCGTAATTATGGGCATGTGCAGGGGGCCAGGAATGTGGAAACCATCTGTGAGGAAGCTTACAAAATGGGGATTCAGTATCTGACGGTATATGCCTTCAGTACCGAAAACTGGAATCGTCCAAAGGATGAGGTGGAAGCACTGATGAAGCTTCTGCGTAATTATATGAAGACCTGCCTGACAACAGCGAAAAAGAACCGGATGTGTGTCCGGGTAATCGGAGATAAAACCGGACTCGATGATGATATCCGTAACCGTATTGCAGAGCTGGAAGAGGCAACAAAGGACAATGACGGACTTCATTTTCAGATTGCACTTAATTATGGCGGCAGGGATGAAATTGTGCGTGCCGTAAAGAAGACCTGTGAGAAGGTGCAGGCAGGAGAGCTTAAGATCGATGATATTAACCAGGAGCTTTTTGGAGAAATGCTGGATACACACGGACTTCCGGAGCCGGATCTGCTGATCCGTACCTGTAATGAGCAGCGGATTTCCAATTTCCTGTTGTGGCAGCTTGCCTATACGGAATTTTATTTTACGGAAGTGCCATGGCCTGATTTTTCAAAGGAAGAGCTTATCAGGGCTGTGGAAGCATACAATCACAGAGACCGCAGATTCGGACTCGTAAAGGAGGAGTAGGCATGTTTCGAACCAGAGTGATCAGCTCCGTTGTATTGGTAATTCTTGCCCTGGTAACCATACTGGGAGGAGGATATCTTCTTGCGGCAACATTATTATTCTTAGCCCTTGTTGCTTACCGGGAATTGATGAAGGCCTGTAAGCTGAGTGGGGAAGGAAAGAAGCTTTCGGCACTCGAAATCAATGGTTACATAGGAATCCTTGCCTATTATCTGGTGATGGTATTTGTACCGGACCGGATTTACCTGTTTCTGGCGGTGGTATTAATTCTTATTGGATTTATGTTTATTTATGTATTTTCGTTCCCAAAATACCATTCTGATCAGATTATGAGCGCTTTTTTCTGTGTAGCCTATGCGCCGGTGATGCTGTCCTTTATTTATCTTGTAAGAGAGCTTCCCTATGGCGTCTATACGGTGTGGATGATTTTCATCAGCTCCTGGATCTGTGATACCTGTGCGTACCTTACCGGAATCTGTATCGGTAAGCATAAGCTGGCACCCATATTAAGTCCGAAGAAATCCATTGAGGGAGCGGTTGGTGGAATCATGGGTTCTGCCATTGTTGGTGCGTTATATGGATATTTCATTGTGGAAAGTGTGGTTGTGGAACAGAGTATTACATGGATATTTGTAGTAATCAGTGCGGCTGGTGCAGTGATCTCCCAGGTAGGTGATCTGGCAGCCTCTGCAATTAAGCGTAATCAGGAGATCAAGGATTATGGAAAGCTGATCCCCGGACATGGAGGCGTTATGGACCGGTTTGACAGTGTGATCTTCACCGCACCGATGATTTATTTCCTTACTCTGCTTTTAATCAGAGCATAGAACAGGAGGTACTAAATGAAGAAAATTGGTATTCTCGGGTCTACCGGTTCCATTGGAACCCAGACACTTGAGATTGTACGGAGTAATCCTGACCTGCAGGTCATTGCACTGGCGGCGGGAAGCAACGTGAGTTTAATGGAGCAGCAGGTACGGGAATTTCATCCCATGCTTGCCGTGATGGGATCTGAGGAAGCTGCTACAGACTTAAAGAACCGCATTGCAGATACCGATACGAGGGTATCTGCAGGAATGGAAGGGATGCTGGAGCTTGCAATTCTTCCGCAGATGGAGGTTTTAGTAACAGCGATTGTCGGCATGATCGGAATCCGTCCGACGATTGCAGCGATTAAAGCCGGAAAGACCATTGCACTTGCAAATAAAGAAACACTGGTGACCGCAGGACATATCATCATGCCGCTTGCCAAGGAAAAGGGAGTATCCATTCTTCCGGTAGACAGTGAGCACAGTGCGATTTTTCAGTCGATGCATGGCGAAAACCGTGAGCGGGTAAGTAAGATTCTGCTGACCGCATCCGGAGGACCGTTCCGTGGAAAAAAGACGGAGGAATTACAGGATATTACGGTTGAGGATGCGTTGAAGCATCCGAACTGGTCGATGGGACGGAAGATCACTGTGGATTCTGCTACTCTTGTCAACAAGGGATTAGAGGTTATGGAAGCAAAATGGCTGTTTGATGTGGAGCCGGAGCAGATTCAGGTTGTGGTTCATCCGCAGAGCATCATTCATTCCATGGTAGAATATGTGGATGGCGGAATTATGGCACAGCTTGGAATGCCGGATATGAAGCTTCCGATCCAGTATGCGCTTTTTTATCCGGATCGCAGGCCGATGGATGGCAGGAGGGTGGATTTCTTTGCGTTAAAGAGCATTTCCTTTGAGGAGCCGGATATTAAGACGTTCCGCGGACTGCAGCTTGCCTATGATGCCATTGCGGCAGGAGGCAGCATGCCGACGGTATTTAATGCGGCAAACGAAAAGGCAGTAGGACTGTTCCTGGATAAAAAAATCCGTTTCCTTGCGATTTATGATCTGATTCAGGGAGCGATGGAGCAGCACAAGGTCATTGCCAATCCTACGGTGGATGAGATTCTGGAAGCCGAAGCACAGGCACATGCGTATATTTCCGGGAAATTGTCATAAACTAAAACAGGGTCAGTATTTGGAGGAACTTCATTGATTGTTTCAATTATTTTGTTTATTGTTATTTTCTGTGTGATCGTTGTCGCACATGAATTCGGACATTTTATCATAGCCAAAAGCAATGGAATTCATGTCGTGGAATTTTTTGTGGGAATGGGACCGACATTATTATCCTTTACGAAGGGAGATACGAAATATTCCATTAAGCTGCTTCCGCTTGGAGGTGCATGCGTTTTCGAGGGCGAGGACGGACTGAATACGAAGGAAGGCGAGGTATCGGAGGGAGCATTCCCGAATGCCCCGGTGTGGGCACGGTTCGCAACCGTTCTGGCAGGTCCGGTGTTTAACTTCCTTTTAGCGTATCTTCTGGCTGTGATTCTGGTTGCCAATACCGGTGTCCTGCTTCCCACGGTCACGACCGTACAGGAGGGAAGTAACGCAGAAGCAGCAGGTCTTGAGGTTGGAGACCGGATTGTGAAGATGAATGGTAAAAACATTCATCTGTATCAGCAGGTGCTGTTGAATTCCCAGCTCAATGTGAAGGGAGAACCCTTTGAAATTGTATATGAACGTGATGGAGAGCAGCATACGGTAACGGTAACACCGACCTTTAATGAGGAGGCGAACCGTTATCTCATGGGAATTTCTACAGGAGAGTATCTGAAGTGCAATGCCCTGCAGAATTTCCAGTATGCCTTTTATATGATGAATTTTGAAGTGGAAATGACCTTCAAGAGCCTTGGCATGTTGGTGACCGGACAGCTTTCGTTAAATGATCTGTCGGGACCTGTGGGAATTGTGAAGGTGGTGGATGACACCTATACGGAAGCGAAGGTATATGGGGCCTCTACGGTAATCCTGTCCATGATTGAGCTTGCACTGCTTCTTTCCGTGAATCTGGGTGTCATGAATTTGCTGCCGCTTCCGGCACTGGATGGCGGCCGTCTTGTCTTTTTGCTGGTCGAGGCAGTCCGCGGAAAACCGATTCCACCGGAAAAGGAAGGAATTGTACATCTGGCAGGCATGGCGGTACTGATGATATTAATGGTTGTCGTGATGTTTAACGATATTTCGAAGTTCTTTGCATAAAATCATCTACAAAAATAAAGGGGATTCATTGTATAGAATTGCCAAAGATTCACTTTTGGTAATTTTGTACAATGGATTCTTTTTTATTTGTCAATTATAATAATTCTACATTTCAATTCTGAAAGAAATCTAGGGTTCATTTTAGCACTTCGCTATAATCTCCCCGGAAACCATTTGCTTATGCGTAAAGAAAACAGGACACAGGGGTAGCTGTGGACGGAACAGTTACAAAACAGAATAGTAAGAATATACAGGAGGCAGGAACAGGAATACATGAAATTTTTAACAGGTGCATATTGGGACTGCGGTCAGCAGCTTTGTAATCAGGATTCCATCACGATCCAGCAGGTGATGACAAGCAGAGGAAGGGTACTGATGGCAATCGTTTGTGATGGTATTGGTGGCCTTTGGAAGGGAGAAGTGGCAAGCGGGTATGTGATTGAGCGCATGGTTGCCTGCTTTTACCGGCAGATCGTTGATCTGATCGGAAAAGGGAGAAGAGCTTCCTTCATGGAAAAGAGTATAATGCGATGCCTATACAGCATCAATGAGGAGTTTTGCAGATATCGGAAGGGAAAAGAAGAACAGCTCGGGACAACGATGTCGCTGCTGTTGATCTGGGGACACCGGTATCTGATCTGTCATATCGGGGACAGCCGGATTTATCGTTGCCGTAAGAAGAGGATGGAACTTCTGACAACGGATCACAGTGGAGGCGGACACCGGCTGTTGAAGTGTATGGGGAGCTTTCCGTTCCAGAAGCCGGACATCCGGAGGGGACGGGTGAGAAAGAAACAGGGATTTTTGCTGTGTACGGATGGATTTTATAATAAGCAGTGCTGGGGAGAGATGTTCGAGCCGGTTTCCATTTTAGAGGAGGGGCAGATTGAAAGAAGACTTCAGGAAAACGCTGCCTATGTGAAGAAGCAGGGCGAAAAGGATAATCTTTCCGCAATTTATATCAGAACCTGCTGAAAGGGGAGGAGAGATGCCAATGAGAAAAATCTGGAACAATCAGTATGAGCAGCTCCGGAAGATAGGAGAGGGCGCATCAGGGCGTGTAATGCTTGCGAGGGATCTGCATTTAAACCGTCTGGTGGCAATAAAGGAGATGGAACAGATCCGGGAGATCCGCAGGGAAATGGAGCTTTTAAAGGCATTGAAGCATCCGGGACTGCCGGACATTTATGATTATTTTGAGGAGGACCGGCATGGTTTTCTGGTGATGGAATATGTGGAGGGAGTTACGTTAAAGGAGTATCTGGAGCAGCATGGGAAGCCGGAGCTGACACAGGCGATTGTATGGATGAAGGAACTCCTGGACATCCTTGTTTATCTTCATGAACAGCATCCGGCGGTGGTTTACCGGGATCTGAAGCCAGCCAATCTTATCATTCAGGAGGAAGGACATTTAAAGCTCATTGATCTGGGAGGTGCCTTTTTCCGGTGCCACAACCAGAGTGAGGAACGGGTGAGTATCGGGACGCCCGGTTACAGTGCGCCGGAACAGTGGAATGGCATACAGGCGGATGTGTCATGTGACATTTTCAGCTTTGGGGCGGTTGCCCATGAGCTTCTGACCGGCGTTAATCCTCTAAAGCCACCCTATGAGCGGCGGCCGGTGCGCCGGTATGACCGGAGGATCCCTGTTTCTTATGAGCAGATGATTCAGAAATGTACAAGAGAGCATCCGAAGGAACGTTATGCTTCCATGCGGGAGGTACTAAAGGCGTTGGAGGACTGTGAGACCATAAAAAGGAGATGGAAGTGGAAGGGATTACATCTCTGCAGGTGTCTGCTGACGGCAATTCCTGTTACCATGGGAGCCCTGCTTGTGATTCTGCCTCTCTTAAACGGAATTCCAAGATCCAGTTTTCCGGATCCCTTTTTACGAAAGCCGATTCTTTGCCTGTTGGTCGGAATGCTTCTTTATCTCATTCTGTTCCGGCTGGGGAAAAGGAAGGGGAGCTTGCTCCGGCAGGAAAAGGAGGTATGGCTTACTGCAAAGAAGGGAATCGGATTATGGAGTCTGGGAATCGGACTTCTGTTGGGAGGACTGGCCTTCGGCCTACAGCAGCAGACAGGGGTGCGCAGCAGCTTTGCTGCCGGAAAGGAGACCTTCTGGGTGGATATGAAGGATGAAAATGACCGGCTGCTTTTGGTGAAGGAAGGAACCGTACTCCCTGTTGGAGATAAGGTACGTCTTGAGATTCCCATGGAGCGGATGCCGCGGCAGCAGATGTCGCTGCAGATCATAGCCATTGATGAAAAGGGGGAGGTTTTCGGAAGCCGCATCATCCGCATTAAAGCAGAGGATTAAATTTGCGTTTTTGCTGTATGTGGGGTAATATAATATAATAAGTACAAAAGAAAAACAAGCGGCTGCGAAGCAGACATTTGTTTTTCTTGTACTTATTAGCGAACATGCGTCTGCTGAAAGCAGACAGGGAGTGCGAAGCACGTGCATGTGAGCCAGAGATTAAGGCAACGAAGCGGCTGCGAAGCAGACATTTGTTTTTCTTGTACTTATTAGCGAACATGCGTCTGCTGAAAGCAGACAGGGAGTGCGAAGCACGTGCATGTGAGCTGAAGATTAAGGCGAACGAAGCGGCTGCGAAGCAGACATACAAATATAAGATTCAGGAGGATTTAAGATGGCAAATCGTGAACATACAAGAGTAATTCATATCGGTGACCGGGTGATCGGAGGGGGGAATCCCATACTGATCCAGTCCATGACCAATACCAGAACCGAGGATGTGGAGGCTACCGTGGCACAGATCCTGCGGCTTGAAAAGGCAGGCTGTGAAATCATCCGATGCACCGTACCGACCTTAGAGGCAGCCCAGGCAATCAGGGAGATCAGGAAGCAGATCCATATTCCGCTTGTTGCAGATATTCATTTTGATTACAAAATGGCGATTGCGGCGATTGAAAACGGAGCAGATAAGATCCGGATCAATCCCGGAAACATCGGGGGGCGTGAGAAGTTAAGTGCGGTTGTGTCTGCTGCGAAGGAGCATAACATTCCGATCCGTGTCGGAGTGAATTCAGGATCCTTAGAGAAGGAATTAGTGAAAAAGTATCACGGTGTTACGGCAGAGGGAATTGTAGAGAGTGCTCTTGACAAGGTACATATGATCGAAGAGGAGGGCTATGAAAATATGGTCATCAGCATTAAATCCTCAGATGTACTGATGTGTGTCAGGGCACACGAGATTCTGTCACAGAAGACGGATTATCCACTTCATGTAGGAATTACTGAGGCAGGAACAATCATCAGCGGAAATATCAAGTCTTCGATCGGACTGGGACTGATTTTGCATCAGGGAATTGGAGATACGATCCGTGTATCGCTTACCGGTGATCCGGTGGAGGAGATTAAGTCGGCAAAGATTATTTTGAGAACCCTGGGACTTCGGAAGGGCGGTATTGAAGTCGTTTCCTGTCCGACCTGTGGAAGAACAAAGATAGATCTTATCGGACTTGCCAATCAGGTAGAAACGATGGTGGCAGAATTCCCGCTTAATATTAAGGTAGCCGTTATGGGCTGTGCCGTAAACGGACCGGGAGAAGCGAAGGAAGCAGATCTTGGAATTGCAGGCGGTATTAATGAAGGGCTTCTGATTAAAAAGGGCGAGATCATCCGCAAGGTTCCGGAGGATCAGCTTTTATCCGTGCTTCGGGAGGAACTGGAGCATTGGGAATCGTAGGTTAGAAAGAAGAACGGGTATGGAAAAATCATTTTTTGATGTATTTCCCAAACTAAATCTGGATAAAAAAAGCAGTGAGCTGTTTGAACAGGTCACCGTATGTAAAGTCTCTGCAACCAAAAGCAGGGACTTTGTCCGTGTGAGCATTGTAAGTGATTATCTGATTCCGAAGGAGACAATCTATAAGGTTGAAAAGGAAATCAAACGGCAGTTTTTTGATAAGCATCCGGTGACGGTCAAGCTATATGAGAGCTTTCATCTGTCGGAGCAGTATACGCCGGAAAATCTGATGCGGGAGTATGAGTCCAGTATTTTGCTTGAGCTGCGGGAATACAGCCCGGTGGAATATAACATTTTCAAGATGGCAGATCTTTCCTATCCGAAGGAGAATCAGATCCTGATTACGGCAGAGGATACGGTTTTAGCCAGAAGTAAGTCACAGGAGCTTCTGCGGATCTTAGAGAAGATCATTGTGGAGCGGTGTGGACTTAAGGCAGAATGCCTGATGGAATATAAAGAGAAGAAAACAGGACGTCATAAGGAAGAGGATGACATCATGATTTCCCGGCAGATCCGGGAGATCACACTGCGTGCCTTTGGAAAGGCAGGAGCGGCCGCAGAGGAAGCTTCGGAAGAAATGGAGTCAGGTGCTGCAGGGCGTGCGGAAGGAGCAGGAGAAGGCTCATCCACAAATGCAGGAGCCATTGGAGGTACACCGGAGAAGCCGGCAGAGCAGGGAAAAGGAACGGTCAGTAAGGGAGTCGGAGAGAAGCGCCCATTCGAGAAGCGCAGCTTTGGAAAGAGAGAGGATCGTGGCGATTTCCGCAGAGCCATTAAGAAATCGGATAATCCGGATGTTATTTACGGACGTGACTTTGAGGATGAGGTGATGCCCATGGAGGACATCATGGGAGAGATGGAGGTCACGGTAAAGGGGAAGATCATCCGTGAGGATTCCCGTGAAATCAAGAACGAACGTACCATTCTCATGTATGATATTACGGATTATACGGATACCATGACCTTTAAGATGTTCGTGCATAACGATCAGGTGGCGGAGGTAAAGGCAGATCTTAAGATGGGCGCATTCGTGAAGCTTAAGGGAATTGCGGCCATCGATGCATTCGATAAGGAGCTGACGATCGGATCAGTAATCGGAATCAGGAAGATTGCAGACTTTACGACGTCCAGAAAGGATTTAAGCGTCCGGAAGAGAGTAGAGCTTCACTGCCATACGAAGATGAGTGATATGGATGGTGTTTCAGAGGCGAAGGACATTGTTAAACGTGCATATCAATGGGGACATCCGGCAATTGCCATTACGGATCATGGAGTGGTACAGGCATTCCCGGATGCGAACCATGTCTGGGAGGATCTGTGGAAAGCGGAGAAGGCAAAGCGTAAGGAAGCCGGAGATCCGAATCCGGATAAGCAGGATTTCTTTAAGATCATTTACGGCATGGAGGCTTATCTCGTTGATGATCTGCAGGAGCTTGTCGTGAATGAGCAGGGGCAGGATTTTACCCACGATTTTGTAGTATTTGATATTGAAACGACGGGATTTTCACCGGTAAGCAACCGGATTATTGAAATCGGAGCCGTGAAGGTGGTCAATGGTGAGATCGCAGACAAATTCTCGACCTTCGTAAACCCGCAGGTGCCGATTCCGTATCATATTGAAAAGCTTACCGGCATCAATGACAGTATGGTAATGGATGCGCCGGTGATTGAAGAGGTTCTTCCTCAATTTATGGAGTTTTGCAAGGATGCGGTTATGGTGGCGCACAATGCGTCCTTTGATATGAGCTTTATCAAAGAAAATGTGATGCGGCAGCAGTTAAACAAGACCTTCACATATGCAGATACACTGGGAATTGCACGTGTGCTTTTCCCGAATCAGGCAAAGCATACATTGGATGCGGTCTGCAAGACCATGGAAATATCCCTTGAAAATCATCACCGTGCGGTAGATGATGCCGGTGCAACGGCAGAGATTTTTGTAAAGATGATTCCGCTTTTAAAGGAGCAGGGAGTTACGAATTTAAAGCAGGTTAATGAATGGGGAGCTTCCAGTAAGGAGATTGTGAAGCGTCTTCCTTCTTATCATGCGATCATTTTGGCAGAGAACAATGTCGGAAGAGAGAATCTGTACCGGCTCGTTTCAGCGTCACATCTGGATTATTACAGTAAGCGTCCCCGTGTACCGAAAAGCTTTCTGATGAAGCACCGGGAAGGCCTGATTCTGGGAAGTGCCTGTGAGGCAGGAGAGCTCTATCGGGCGTTACTCGAAGATAAGCCGGAAGCCGAGATTGCGCGGCTTGTGAACTTTTATGATTATCTGGAAATCCAGCCGCTTGGGAACAATGCGTTCATGATCGAATCCGAACGGGTTCCTTCCATTAACAGCATGGAAGATATCAGGAACATCAACCGCCGGATTGTGGAGCTTGGTGAAGAATACGGAAAGCCGGTGGTAGCAACGTGTGACGTACATTTTCTGGATCCCGAGGATGAGGTTTACCGACGGATTATCATGGCAGGTAAGGGCTTTGAGGATGCAGACAATCAGGCACCTCTATATCTGCGGACAACAGAGGAGATGCTTGCGGAGTTTGAGTATCTTGGCAGTGACAAGGCAGAAGAGGTTGTTATTACCAATACGAATAAAATTGCGGACCGGATCGATGTCATGGCACCGGTTCGGCCGGATAAATGTCCGCCGGTTATTCCGGACAGTGATAAGACATTGACGGACATCTGTTACCGCCGTGCCCATGAGCTGTATGGGGATGAACTGCCCAAGATCGTCGAGGAGCGTCTGGAAAAGGAGCTTCACTCCATTATCAGCAATGGATTTGCCGTTATGTATATCATTGCACAGAAGCTGGTGTGGAAGTCAGTGGAGGATGGTTATCTGGTTGGTTCCCGAGGATCGGTAGGATCTTCCCTGGTGGCATTTATGGCAGGTATTACGGAGGTAAATTCCCTGGCAGCACATTACCGCTGTCCGAAGTGCCGGTACTACGATTTTGATGCACCGGAAATCAAGGAAAATGCCGGTATTTCCGGATGTGACCTTCCGGATAAGATCTGTCCGAGGTGTGGGGAGCCGCTGATGAAGGATGGATTTGACATCCCGTTTGAAACCTTCCTTGGATTTAAGGGAGATAAGGAGCCGGATATTGACCTGAACTTCTCCGGGGAATATCAGAGTAAGGCGCATAAATACACAGAAGTTATTTTCGGTGCCGGTCAGACGTACCGTGCCGGAACGATCGCTACACTGGCGGATAAGACGGCATTCGGTTATGTGAAGAATTATTACGAGGAACGTGGCAGGAAGAAGCGGACCTGTGAAATCAACCGTATCGTTTTAGGGTGTACCGGAATCCGGCGTAGTACCGGACAGCATCCCGGCGGTATCATCGTACTTCCGATGGGTGAGGACATCAATTCCTTTACACCGGTGCAGCATCCGGCAAATGATATGACAACCGATATTGTTACCACACATTTTGATTACCATTCCATTGACCACAACCTGTTAAAGCTTGATATTCTCGGGCATGATGATCCGACGATGATTCGTATGCTGCAGGATTTAACCGGAATTGACCCGACGAAGATTCCTTTGGATGATAAGCAGGTCATGTCCCTGTTCCAGAATACCTCGGCTCTTGGCATTACGCCGGATCAGATTGGCGGCTGTCCTGTGGGTTCCCTTGGAATTCCGGAATTTGGTACGGACTTCGTTATCCAGATGCTTCTGGACACAAAGCCGCAGAGCTTATCGGATCTGATCCGTATTTCGGGACTTGGCCACGGGACAGACGTATGGCTTGGAAACGCACAGACCCTGATTCTCGATGGAGTTGCAGATATTTCACACTGTATCTGCTGTCGTGATGATATTATGATTTACCTGATCAGTATGGGCGTGGACAGTGCATTATCCTTTACCATTATGGAAAGTGTCCGTAAGGGAAAGGGCCTGAAGCCGGAGTGGGAAGGGGCCATGACGGCGCAGGGTGTACCGGATTGGTACATTGCGTCCTGCAAGAAGATCAAGTACATGTTCCCGAAGGCCCATGCGGCGGCGTACGTTATGATGGCGTGGCGTATTGCCTACTGTAAGATCAACTATCCGCAGGCCTACTATGCTTCGTATTTTTCCATCCGTGCATCGGCGTTTTCCTATGAAATCATGTGTCAGGGACAGAAGCACTTAGAGGATGTGATGAAGGATTATAAGAGCCGGAGTGATTCCTTAAGTAAGAAGGAACAGGATACCCTGAAGGATATGAAGATTGTGCAGGAAATGTATGCCCGGGGCTTTGAATTTGAGCCAATCGATATTTTCCGGGCACATTCCCGGAACTTCCAGATCTTTGATGGAAAGATCATGCCATCCTTAAGCAGTATTGACGGACTTGGTGAAAAAGCTGCTGATGCAATCGTCGAAGCAGCCAAGGATGGTCCGTTCCTTTCGAAGGATGATTTCCGGATGCGTACGAAGGCATCTAAGACCATCATTGACCTGATGAGTGACCTGGGGATCCTTGGAGATCTGCCGGAATCGAACCAGATCAGCCTGTTTGATTTTGCGTTATCGTGAGAAGAGATATAAAACAAACAAAATAACAGATGTTATGCGACAGCAGAAAGCTGCTTGCATGACAGGAAGACAGACGGAAAGAACACAGGGTGCTCTTTCCGTCTTGTATTTTGGCTTTGAAAGCTGACTTTTGGATCGGACCGGTTTTCTACTTACACATTGATTCCGCTGACAACTTCAAAAAGAACGATTATGTGATCCACTATCCACAGGGAAGTGGAAACAGCAGTATTTTGCAGGAAAATGGTGGAAAGCAGGAGAGAGGACACTCTCACCAGTTTGAATGGAAAACCATCACAACACCTACGGCAGAGGCGGATGGACTGGAAGCCTATGCATGTCATTTACAGTTTGAATATCTGCATAAACAATATGAAGTTCTGATTCCGGCAAAAATGCCGATGGATACGGAGTGTGAATGGTATGGACCATTAAAGCTTTGCAATCTGTATCCTTATACAATAAAATAAAAGCTTTTCATATACGAAATAAGAGCCTGTCTTTAATTGGACAGGCTCTTTACATTACCATGCCACTCCGGTATTATTCTTTGGATACCGTGTATATCACAATATCTCCGGGGGTACAATCCAGAATGTAACAAATTCGGGCAAGTACATCGGTATCCAGTTTTTCAACATGACCCTGATACCATTTATTAATTACTTCAAAACGCGTATTCGTAGCCCTTGCAAGGGCATTTCTCGTAATCCCGCGTTTCTCCATTATTTCTTTAAGTTGAATTTCGACATGTCCGTATTCTTTCATAGAAAAAACAACATTCTGCATAATGACTCCTGAAAATATAAGTTGATTTTGTAAGAGATGATATTACTTTATATAACAATACTATTCAAAAAGTAATTACTTGACGAATCACATGTACTTAGTTACTATATATAACGTAACTACATATCATAAAAGAAAAGTGAACGGAATGATATAGAAGTTAAATGATTCTATGAATTCGCACTTTTAAAGGGAGGATGATTTTTATGAAAAAGAGAACAGAGAACCCAGGTATTTTAGTGGCACTTACAATGTCAATGATGCTCACAATATTTCTTAGTGCCTGTGGATCAGATCAGGCAGCTACGCCTATTTCAGAGGAAGAAATCACAGAAGTAGTAAGTGATCTGGAAGAAACAACAGAACCGGCAGAGGGTGAGAGTACAGAAGTTACGGAACCAGAAGAGTCCGCAGAAATTGAAAGCACAGAAGAAACCGCTCCTGAGACGGAATCAGAGCAGGTAGTGTATGAGGGGATTGATATGGAATCGACATTGCCGGGAGCCGAATGGATAGCTACATTTAATGGGATTATTACAGAGCCTAAATTTGTAATCTTTAATGATGATACAAATAAAAAAGTCATTGTGGAGAATGGACAGGAAGTTGAATTCGATGATACGGATGTATTTGCAATTTTCTTTCCACTGGAAAAGGAAATAGTAAGAGCAGAATTAGATGATAATCTTACATTTAAGTCTAATTCAGTTAAAAAAAATGTTAGATATTATGATAATATATCTGCTAGAATAAAGGATGGGGATAAAGTGGAAATAAAACAGAGACTTGAAGTAGATGGGGAAGAAGAAACATTAACAGTTACATTAGTAATTAAAAGAAACTAATTGCACATATGCTTCTCTAAGAGTTTTTGATTGAAAAATTAGAAAATATGGGATGCCAGAAGATAGCATCTATGGTATGTAATACATAAGTAGAAATCCGATAGTGTTATATCACTATCGGATTTCTATAATTTAGGTAATTGACACACATCATTCCGTATGATATATTCACTACAAAGCATATATTTCATTAATCCAATCTAAGTCATCGGTATCTTATGCTGATGAAGTTCTGGAATTTTATAGATATAAGCAATAGAAATAGGATCAAATTGATTAAGATTCTGACTATGGTTTTATATTTATTCTGACTATGAAAACAGAAGTTTTCTGAAATCCATGCTTTTAAATCACATTTTAACAATTGAAAAGGCGGGAGGAAGGAAAGCAGACATTGGTTTGTTTGACCGGGTGAATGTTTATTGGTTATGGAATATTCAGAGGTTTATTTCTATCTTCCTGCAAAGGGAGGAAGAAAATGGGAGAAGCAAAGATCACTAAAGCAATGACAAAAGATGCAGCAATAACAGCAACAGATGTATCAACAAAAGAAGCAATAGCAAAAGGAACAAAAGTACAGAGAAATTATAAAGATACGGTAAGCCGGATGTTGTTTAGGGAGCCGGAGAATGCGCTGTCTCTGTATAATGCCCTAAATGGGACAAACTATGCAGATGCATCACAGATTACGTTTAACATGTTGGACAATGCAATTTATATGGGAATGCAGAATGACATTTCCTTTTTGATTATGAACGAGGTGAACCTGTATGAACACCAGTCTACTTACAATCTGAACATGCCACTTAGAGATTTATTTTATGTGGCAGAGCTATTACAGGTTTATGTGAAAGATCAATCGTTGTACAGTTCCAAATTAATTAAGTTACCAACACCGCATTTTGTGGTATTCTATAATGGAGTAGAAGATAAGCCAGAGAAAAGAATTCTCAGATTGTCAGAGGCGTTTGAAGTACCGACAAAAGATCCGGAACTGGAATTAAAGGTAACGATACTAAATATTAATCCCAGGATGAATGAAGATTTAAAGGAAAAGTGTCCGGTATTAAAGCAGTATACCCAATATGTAGAACAGGTCCGGTGCAACAGCATGAATATGTCTTTGGAGCAGGCTGTGGAAGAAGCAATTGAATACTGTATCCAGCATAATATATTGAAAGAATTTTTATCGAAGCAGAAAGCGGAGGTAATTAAGATGAGCATTTTTGAATATGACGAGGAACGTGAAATTGAACTGATCCGAAGGGATGAGAGGGAGATTGGAAAAGAGATTGGAAAAGAGATCGGTCAAAAGATCGGGGAAGAGATTGGAGTTGAGAAAGAACGTGAAAATACAATTAAGTCTATTATTTCATTTGGCAAAAAATTAGGTGCAAGTAAAGAACAAATAATCAAAGAACTACAGGAAAGATGTTCATTAGAAGAACAGGAAGCAGAAAAGAAAGTCACTCTTCACTGGAATGAATAATCATATGAGACAGTCCCTGAAGAACTTGAAAGTTAACTTCTCCTTGCCTTTTTTCATGAGAGAAAATATAATGATATATGTGCTGAATTGTGGGTACTGCTTTGGCAGGGAGACAATTTGCAGATCAAATGATATAAGCAATAAATAGAATGGGAGTGGTTATAACATGAAGGAACTGAAAGATTATGTTCGCAGTATTCCGGATTTCCCGGAGCCGGGGATTATTTTCCGTGATGTGACGAGCGTGCTGCAGGATGCAGAGGGATTTAAGCTTGCGATTGATTCCATGATCAAGCTGCTGGATGGAGTAGAGTTTGATGTGATTGCAGGTGCGGAGTCCCGTGGATTCATTCTGGGAGCACCGATTGCCTATGCAATGGGCAAGCCGTTTGTACTGATCCGCAAGAAGGGCAAGCTGCCCTGTGAAACCATTGAACAGACCTATGATCTGGAATATGGTACTGCAACGATTGAGATGCACAGGGATTCGATTAAGCCGGGACAGAAGGTTGTTCTTGTAGATGATCTGATTGCAACAGGCGGTACGGTAGAGGCTGCAATTAAGCTGATCGAGCAGCTTGGCGGCGAGGTAGTGAAGGTAATCTTTATGATGGAGCTTGCAGGCTTAAATGGAAGAGCTAAGCTTGCCAATTACGATGTGGCATCCGTTATTACATATGAAGGAAAATAAAATATGTAAGCCGTGTTCTGAAAAATCATTGAAAAGATAACTTTGGATGTAATATAGGCACAGATATTCCACAACAACAAAAGGAATGGAGATAGTTATGTTAGAAAAATTTTTTAAACTGAAAGAAAATGGTACGAATGTCCGCACGGAAGTTGTAGCAGGTGTTACTACCTTTATGACCATGGCATACATTCTTGCAGTAAATCCCAGTATTTTGTCTGCATCCGGAATGGATGCACAGGCAGTATTGATTGCAACAGCGATTGCATCCTTTATCGGAACCATATGTATGGCGCTGCTTGCAAATTATCCGTTTGCACTGGCACCGGGACTTGGATTAAATGCGTATTTTGCATATACGGTATGCGGATCTATGGGTTATTCTTGGCAGATCGCATTATTTGCCGTATTCGTAGAAGGTCTGATCTTCATTGTATTGTCCCTTACGAATGTCCGTGAAGCTATTTTCAATGCAATTCCGCTTCAGTTAAAGAAGGGGGTTTCCGCTGGTATTGGTTTATTCATTGCTTTTATTGGTCTTCAGAATGCAGGAATTGTTGTAAACAATGATTCCACACTGGTTTCTATTGTTGACTTCACTGCAGACTTCCATACTTCCGGTATTTCTGCATTATTGGCAGTGATTGGTATTTTTATTATTGCAGTTCTTTATGTAAAGAAGGTAAAGGGTGCAATCCTGATTGGTATTTTTGCAACATGGATTCTGGGTATTATCTGCCAGCTTACCGGATTATATGTGGTTACTCCGGATGCAGGATATTATTCCCTGATTCCGGCATGGAGCAGCTTTAACCTCGGAGCAATTTCTTCCGTTTTCGGACAGTGTTTCAAGGCCGATTTCTCCAGCCTGCGAGCATTTGACTTTGTTGCAATTGTATGTGCATTCCTTTTTGTTGACATCTTTGATACACTTGGAACCTTAATCGGATGTGCAACCAAGGCCGATATGCTGGACAAAGAAGGAAAGCTTCCCCGTATTAAGGAAGCACTTCTTGCAGATGCGATTGCAACGACAGCAGGTGCAGTGCTTGGTACTTCTACAACAACGACCTTCGTAGAAAGCTCTGCAGGTGTGGCAGAAGGCGGAAGAACAGGCCTTTCTTCTGTTGTAACAGGCCTTTTGTTCTTGCTTGCTGTTTTCCTTTCTCCGATTTTTATTACCATTCCGAGCTTTGCAACAGCTCCGGCATTATTGTTTGTAGGTTTCCTGATGATCTCTGCTGTTACAGCAATTGATTTTAATGATTTTACAGAAGCTGTTCCGGCATATCTTGCATTGATTGCAATGCCGCTTACCTACAGCATTTCCGAGGGTATTGCAGCCGGAGTTATCTCCTATGTGGTAATTAACCTGATATCCGGAAAAGCAAAGAAGATCACACCGTTAATGTATGTACTTGCAGTACTGTTTATCTGTAAATTTATTTTCTTATAACTATTCAGAGCTATGTCCATTCATAAGCTGCCGGATTGTACAGATTAGCTGATCAATATACGTGCTTTCCGGCAACTTATTTCATGTCGGGCGTTTGCCCTATAGAAATGAATTCTGGTTTATGAAGTGAAGGAGAAAATATAAGTAACTAAAAACATGATTAAATGTGAGTCAATGTACTCAAAGATGCTCAAAAACCAGAGTATTAGTTGGTAACTTAAAACCGCTGAAATCATAGGAAAGATAAGCCAGTACAAGTTGAAATAGTCTTGTTAACTATAGGGTAGAACCTTGATGGTAATGATTGAGTAATGGTAGAAGTCTACAAAAACCAAGTAGCAAAAAGAAAAATATTAAGAAAGGAAAAGCTATTTAGATGAAAACCTATATCTAATCAATAAAAAAGAATTTATAGGTATGTACCGATGGCTTAGTCGGGAATTTACGACTGTGGAGTGTACAAGAACTTGTGAGTAGCGTATTGTTTACAATCGCCAAAGCATACACGTTGAAGCAGCAACTACAAATCGTGAGATTGTAGCGAATCATCTAGCATATACACATTTGTATATGTTTTTAGTAGCAGCAGTCATGGAGAAACAAAAAGGAAAAGCAGGGTACTATGTGTTAAGTGTTGTACCATTACTTGCAACATTAATGATACAGGTTCTTTCGGGGCTTACATGCAGTGTAATTGGTACAGTAGTCTATTCTGTGCGTATTGCAATGAACGGAGAAGCCGAGCTTCTGAATGACCCGGCAGCGTTACAGGCAGCAGTTACGGATTATATTATGCAATTTATTATTTATGCCGTCGTTGTGGCACAGATACTGACACTGATTGGAGCAGCGGTCTGGTATGGTATTCTGGTTAAAAGAAAGAATGTGAACCGGCCAATTAAAGAGTGCGTCAACGTGCGGACAGTATTGATGTGTATACTGGCAGGCATTGGATTACAGCTTGTAATTGATTTCCTATTAAATATTGCAGCTCTGGCTTTCCCGAATGTAATGGAAGCTTATTCGCAACTCGTTGAGACGGTGGGTATTGGTGAAACAACCTGGATCTCTTTGTTAGCTACGGTGATACTGGCACCAATTTCCGAAGAGCTTCTTTTCCGTGGACTCACGTTGCGTTTCCTTCGGAGTGCAGGTGTGAAGTTTGCAGCAGCAAATGTAATTCAGGCATTGTTTTTTGGGATTTTACATATGAATCTGGTACAGGGGATCTATGCTTTTGCAGTGGGACTGGTTTTAGGATATGTTGCCGGAAAGTGCAGAACGGTTTTCCTGCCGATTTTGTTACATCTGTGTTTCAATATTGCAGGAACAGTCCTTGCAGCGTTGTTATCCGGAAATACGGGATGGCTTATGCAGGGTATCCTTACGGTTGCAGGTGTTCTGATGCTGACAGGTGCATTTCTGCTTGTTCAGAAAGAAATGAAAAACTTATAGGAATTAATTTCATAGGGTTACACTAATGATGAAAAACAGACCTCCGGATAAACAATGAATGCTCCGGAGGTCTTGTAATATGATGCAAATGGAAACAGTTTCTATTCAGTATCGGTTCCGTTTGCTCCGATTGCAACAAGCACAGAATCAAATACTTCAGCGAACATCATCTGGCTCATCTGGCCGGAATATTCGAAGCTGTAATTGACATCGCTGATGGCAAATTCATACACCTTACATGGGAGTGTTTCTGGAATCTTCAAAAGGACAGGAAGTTCGTTCCCGTCATCCAGTGTAAAGGTCAGATTATCTTCCTCCATATCGTCATAAATGCCGCTTAAGGATTTGGCTGCTTCTGTATCTTTGGTAGCACGCAGGGTACAGACAATGGGATCGCCGTCGACACCTTCCTTATCAAACTCGATCTGTGCGACAGTATCTCCGATAATGGATAATTGATAATCGACATCCATAAGATCCGGCATGATGGTGATACCAAGCTTATTTTCGAATTCAGAAGCATCGCTAACCGGTACAATCGGATTTGGCATTCCGCTGATGGTTTCATCATAGGCATCATCTGCAGTTTCCTCTACGTCGGTATTATCATTTGTACTTTCCGCAGATTCAGAAGTATCAGCAGCGGCCTGACCGGTAGAACCGGATGTTCCGATACTTGTGCCACAGGCACTCATGGAAAAGAGCAAAGCAACACATAAACAACAGGATAATAATTTCTTTTTCATAATAAAGCTCCTTTAACTTGGTAACCTTGTTATTACAGCTTGTTTGGCTGTATGAAATTAAATACGGCGAAAGTATAGCATAGCCAATCGTAAGAATCAATATAAGAAAATAAAAGTTAGGAAAGTTAAAAAATTATATGAAAATTGCAAAAAAGTGCTTGCATTATTTCTAAATATATAATAGAATAATCAAGTGCGATGCAGACGGATCGCATCTGATATGGCTCGTTGGTCAAGCGGTTAAGACGCCGCCCTCTCACGGCGGAATCAGGGGTTCGATTCCCCTACGAGCTGTTGACTATTTTAGAATAGCCCAACCCTGTAAGACGGAACATATAGAATATATATGCTCCGCTTTTTCATGTAGAGCACTTAGCGAAAGCAAGCCGAAGGCGCAGCTTGAGGTTAGTGCGAACGGTACCTGGACACTTAATGAATCATAAAATCATTGAAAGAAAGCGAGATAGAGCATGGGAACAGACAACTATTATTCCGTAAAAGAGGATGTACAGAAGTACATTGATGGATGCAAAACAAAAATGAATGTTAGAACACATAAGGTATTTGGACGGGCTGTTTTAGCAGGAATGATGATTGCATTTGGCGCATCAGCAAGCAATGTGGCAGCTCATGCAGTTACGAATGTCGGTCTTTCACGACTGGTGGCCGGATGTGTATTCCCGGTTGGACTGATGATGGTTGTTCTCCTCGGTGCAGAGCTGTTTACCGGAGACTGCCTGATGGCAATGGGAAATGCAGAAGGAGCCTGCACCATATGGGATTTGATTAAATTTCTGTTTGTAGTTTATGTGGGAAATTTTGTGGGTTCTATTTTACTGGCGGTTGTGAATGTGATTTCCGGACAATTGAATTATTCCTCCGGACTGCTTGGAGCATATACGATTAAGGTGGCGATGGGAAAGGTAAATATGTCCTTTGGACAGGCACTGTGCTCCGGAATTCTTTGTAATATTCTGGTATGTGCTGCTGTTCTGATGGCGATGTGTGCAAGGGATATTGTTGGTAAGCTCTTTGCCTGCTTCTTTACGATTATGCTGTTCGTGGTAGCAGGATATGAGCATTGCATTGCCAATATGTATTATATTCCGGCAGGGCTGATCGCAGCCAGAAACCAGAATTATGTGCAGGTTGCCATGGATACCTACGGATATACGGCAGATCAGCTTGCATCCTTAAATCTCTATGGGTTCTTTGTGAAAAATCTGGTTCCCGTTACGATTGGAAATATTATTGGTGGAGCAGTACTTGGTCTGATCCTTCTTTATCTTCACGGATACGATAAGAAGAAAGCTGCTTAATTATTACATAACTATTCAGAGCCATGCCCATTCATAAGCTGCCGGATGGTACAGATTGGCTAACAAATATACGTGTTTTCCGGCAGCTTATTTCATGTCGGGCGTCCGCCCTATAGAAATAATTGTATAAGCTGCCCTTGGCATCATATCATATCAATAATCGTTCTGGCTAAGCCGTCGTGATCATTATCGCATAAGGTAATGGTTGTGGCGGCTTTTTTGACAGCTTCAGTTGCATTTGTCATGGCAATTCCCATTCCGGCTTCCGTAATCATGGATATATCGTTCTCGGCGTCTCCGGCAGCAAGGCTGAAAGCCGGATTGATGGAAAGGAGTTCACAGAGCTTGCGAACCGCAGCACCTTTTCCGGAAGCAGCAGGAAATACTTCCAGATAATAGGGATTGGAATAGGCAAGGGAGATTCCTTCCTTTTGGGCCCAGGGAAGAAGCTCCTGCCGTAAAGCTTCCAGTCTGTCTGTATCTTTCCGTTCGATTAACAGACATTTGCAAGGCTCCACATGAAGTACGGAGAAAATATCCGGATTGATGATTGTGGGAGTGTTAATAAAGCGCTGGTAATAAGCAAGTCCTTCATCCATAGTCGGAGACACAATATGGGTCTCAGAATAGGTATGGAAGTGAATCTTGAAGGAAGCAGCGAGGTCTGCCACATAATTTACCTGGGAAAGCTTCAGACCGATCCGGTAAAGCACCTGTCCGGTTTCACAGTCATAGATTTCACCGCCATTATAACCAATCAGATACATGCCTTTATAGTTGAGATTCAGCATTTCTTTAGTGTATTTGAGATTATTGATATCCCTGCCGGAGCAAAGAACAAGCTTATGTCCTGCATCCGTCCATTTCATCAGGACTTCTCTGGTATAATCGGTAACCTGCTTTTCATGGTTTAACAGGGTTCCGTCCATATCGGTAAATAAAATTTTGGTTTTCTGATAAAGTTCAGGATGATTCATCATGTAATTCCTTTTTTCTTTGATTGTAGTCAGTACTTCTTCGGGTACAAAAAGCTTCCCATAGCCGGTGCCAAGATCAAGACCGGGCTTTGCAGTACCATGGAAATCGGAGCCGCCGCTGATGCACAGATCGTACTTTTTTGCAAGGGCACGGATCTGTCTTTCATCCGCAGGGGTATGAGTAGAATAAATGGCTTCAATTCCCATAAGCCCGATATCTTTTAAGGAAGCAACCAGCCTGTCCAACTGCTCCTTTCCCATGTGATAAAGGTAGGGATGAGCCAGAATCGGAAATCCGCCGGCCTTCAGGATGATTTCTACCGCCCGCATAGGGGTAATCTTTTTACGGGGAACAAAGCAGGGACCGTGATCACCGATATAGCGGTCAAAGGCTTCCTTGACGCTCTTCACATATCCATGCTTCAAAAGATATTTGGCGTAGTGTGCTCTTGTCAGTACGCAGTCGGGAAATTCTGCTTCCAGTTCCTCATAGGTTACAGGCATGCCATGTTCGGTCAGACGCGTGCACATTTCAACGTTACGGATTTTACGGCCATTGACAAAGTGTACGAGACGTCTTTTAAAATAATCACTTTCATAATCAATATAAAGACCGACGATATGGATATCGCGGCCTTCATATTCTGAGGAAAATTCAATTCCTGGGATCACTTCGATATTTTTGCCTTTTGCAGCAGCAAGCGCTTCGGTGATCCCGTCAGTGGTATCGTGATCAGTCAGGGCAAAGGCGGATAAGCCCTTTTCCAATGCATAATTTACAAGTTCAGTCGGAGTGTAACTGCCATCTGATTTTGTAGAATGTACATGCAGATCAATTGCTTTCAATTCGTTGTTCCTTTCTTATGCATACGATCTTACGGATACAGGGTGTAAGCAGAAGACGAAGCTTAATCGTCGTCTTCGCCGTCCTGTTTCGTATAAACAGTACGCTTACGTGCCATTTCATCACTTTCGAGATATTCGTCATAGGTGGTGATCTTGTCAATCAGCGTTCCGTCCGGAAGGATTTCCATAATACGGTTTGCCGTTGTCTGTACAAACTGGTGATCGTGGCAGGAGAAGAGTGCAACACCGGGGAACTTGATCAGCCCGTTGTTCAGGGCAGTGATGGACTCCATATCCAGGTGGTTGGTGGGTTCATCGAGAACCAGACAGTTTGCACCGCTGATCATCATCTTGGAAAGCAGACAGCGTACCTTTTCTCCACCGGATAAAACCTTTACCTTCTTCACACCGTCCTCACCGGCGAAAAGCATTCTGCCAAGGAAGCCACGTACATAGGTGACATCCTTAACCGGAGAGTAGCCGGTCAGCCAGTCCACAATCGTCAGGTTGTTATCAAATTCAGCCGTACTGTCCTTCGGGAAATAGGCCTGGGAGGTGGTAACACCCCATTTATAAGTACCTTCATCGGGTTCCATTTCGCCCATTAAAATCTGGAAGAGAGTCGTCTTTGCAAGCTCGTTGCTTCCGACAAAAGCGATCTTGTCCTCATGTCCCATGATAAAGGAAATGTTGTTCAATACCTTTTCTCCGTTGATGGTCTTGGAGATTCCTTCTACAGAGAGAACCTCATTCCCGATTTCGCGGTCGGGACGGAAGTCAATATAAGGATATTTACGGCTGGAGGGCTTGATTTCATCCAGCTCGATTTTTTCAAGGGCACGCTTTCTGCTGGTTGCCTGCTTGGATTTACTTGCGTTTGCAGAGAAGCGGGAGATAAATTCCTGTAATTCCTTGATTTTTTCTTCCTTCTTCTTATTGGCTTCCTTCATCTGCTTGATTAATAACTGACTGGACTCAAACCAGAAGTCGTAGTTTCCGGCGTAAAGCTGGATCTTGCCATAGTCGATGTCTGCGGTGTGGGTACATACTTTATTTAAGAAGTAACGGTCATGGGATACAACGATAACGGTATTCTCGAAGTTGATGAGGAATTCTTCAAGCCATGCAATCGCATCGAGATCCAGGTGGTTCGTAGGCTCGTCGAGAAGCAGAATATCCGGATTACCGAACAGTGCTTTCGCAAGTAAAACCTTCACCTTGTCATTACCGTTTAAGTCCTTCATGATAGCATAGTGTAAGGAAGGATCAATGCCAAGACCGTTTAATAACATGGCGGCATTGCTTTCGGCTTCCCAGCCGTCCATTTCTGCAAATTCCGCTTCAAGTTCGCTGGCCCGGATACCATCTTCGTCACTGAAATCCTCTTTGGCATAGATGGCGTCCTTTTCTTTCATAATCTGGTAAAGGCGTTCATTACCCATAATAACGACATCCATAACCGGATAAGCATCATATTTGAAGTGATCCTGTTCGAGGACCGAAAGACGCTGGCCGGGAGTGATGGTAACATCACCGCTTGTTGTTTCCAAAGCACCGGATAATATCTTTAAAAATGTGGACTTTCCGGCACCGTTGGCACCGATCAGACCATAGCAGTTTCCCTCGGTAAATTTGATGTTTACATCCTCAAAGAGGGCCTTCTTGCCGATTCGTAAAGTTACATTATTTGCCTGAATCATTTTCTTACCTCTGTTTTCTCGATTTTATTGTTGGACATACAAATCTTATTATACATAAAATCGTTGGATTTTCAAGGAAAATAAGCTATAGAAGGATGGTAGTGTTTGTGATAAAATAAAATTAATAGCAAAAACAAAATGTAAGGGAGTCCTGACTATGAAACTGAATTACAAAAGAACTGTGTTAATCGGTCTGGCCTTTCTTTCCATTTGTGCGTTCTGGCAGATGTATGACAGCATTATTCCACTGATCCTGCAGAACACATTTGGAATCGGAGAGACACTGACCGGAGCCATTATGGCGGCGGATAATGTGCTTGCCATCTTCCTGCTGCCGATTTTCGGTGCGATATCGGATAAGACCGATACAGGATTTGGAAAGAGAATGCCGTTTATTGTGACGGGAACCGTACTTGCGGTTATTTTCCTGCTTTTGCTGCCTGTCGCAGACAGAAGGGTAAATATGGTCTTGTTCATCATTTCCCTGTTCGCCCTGCTGGTATCCATGGGACTGTACCGTTCACCTGCGGTGGCACTGATGCCGGATCTGACACCGAACAAATTAAGGAGTAAGGGAAATGCCATTATCAATTTGATGGGAGCCGTAGGAGGTGTGTATACACTGATCATGATTAAGCTCCTGGTTGGTAAGGGAGAGCGTCCGGACTATATGCCGTTGTTTGTCAGTGTGGCTGCACTGATGGCAGTTTCGGTCGGTATTCTGGCAATTACGATTTCCGAGAAAAAGGTAAAGGCAAAAGTTGCACAGGAGGTCAGGGAATATGAAGACCGCACGGGCCTAAAGGTTGAGACCGAAGATACCGTGGAAGCGGAGGAAGCAGCTGCAGAAGGCAAGGAATCCGTGAAGCATCAGATGCCTGCAGAAGTAAAGCGCAGCATGGGATTCCTGCTTGCTTCCATTTTCCTGTGGTTTACAGCTTACAATGCAGTAACGACCGCTTTTTCCCGTTATACGAAGGTGGTATGGCACTTGGAAGGCGGCGGATTTGCAGACTGTCTGATGGTGGCAACGATAGCTGCTATTTTGAGCTATGTTCCTATTGGAAATCTGGCAGGAAGGATTGGCAGAAAGAAGACGATTTTGGTGGGAATCGTACTGATGAGCGGCTGCTATTTTGCAGCAATTTTTGCCAATCAGTATCATGCACTGATTAATGTGGCTTTTGCAGTGATTGGTATCGGCTGGGCGGCGATCAATGTCAACTCCTATCCAATGATCGTCGAAATGAGTAAGGGAAGTGATATTGGTAAGTTTACAGGAACCTATTATACCTTTTCCATGGCTGCACAGATTCTGACACCGGTTCTGTCGGGTTTCCTGCTCGAGAAGGTTTCCTATAGGACATTGTTCCCATATGCGTTCGTGTTCTCGGTGCTGGCGTTTATTACAATGATGCAGGTACATCACGGAGATACCAGACCGGATAAGAAGGCAAGCGTCCTCGAGCATTTTGATGTGGATGATTAGAGGGAGTTATGTATTGACGGGAGAGAAATTTACATAAGAAATCAGGTAAGAAACAAATGAAAACAATAGCAGTATTAATTTGGTTAAAAGTGATCGTTATGATTCTGGCAGTACTTGTTGTGCTGTATTTGCTAATGATTATGCCAAGGCTTACGAACCGGCGTGAACGGAAGAAGTTTTTAAATGTGTATTATGCACATCGTGGCCTGCATGATAACGAAACGGATGCCCCGGAAAATTCCATGTCGGCTTTTCGCAGGGCAGTAGAGGCGGGGTATGGAATTGAGCTGGATGTACAGGTGACAAAGGATAAGATCCCGGTAGTCTTCCATGATTTTACGTTACAGAGGGTCTGTGGACAGGAAGGTAAGGTATGTGACTATACCTACGAAGAGCTGCAGAAGTTCCGTTTATGTAAGAGCAGCGAAACGATTCCTCTGTTTGAAGATGTTTTAAAGCTTGTTGCCGGGAAGGTTCCTCTTATTGTGGAGCTGAAGGTAGAGTTTACCGATCTTTCCGTATGTGAAAAGGCAGATGCCCTTTTACGGAAATACAAAGGGCTGTACTGCATGGAATCCTTTAATCCGCTTGCCGTGTTCTGGTATCGCAGGCATCACAAGGAAGTGGTGCGTGGACAGCTTGCGGAAGCTTTTTTACGTACCGGGGAATTTAAAGGACCGCTGTACTTTATTCTGCAGAACCTGTTACTGAATTTCCTGACGAAGCCGGATTTTGTGGCATATAATCACAAGCATGCAGACGTTTTATCCAGAAAAATCTGCCGTGACCTTTATGGCAATATGGCAGCAGCCTGGACAATCAAAAGCCAGCAGGAGTTAGATGAGGCAAAGAAGCATTTTGATGTGTTTATCTTTGATTCCTTTATCCCGGATTAAAAGAAGAATTAATGCTTAAGATAAACAGAATTTTAATGCGTAGTGATTGATATTATGTTATACTGAATTCATTAGGGGTAACATCAAATTTTGAGGGAAAAGGAGAAGAAAATTATGGAAAAATGGGTTTACTTATTTAAGGAAGGAAGCGCTGACATGAGAAATCTGCTCGGCGGCAAGGGTGCAAACCTTGCAGAGATGACCAACATCGGCCTTCCTGTACCGCAGGGATTCACAATTACGACAGAGGCCTGCACACAGTACTATGAGGATGGACGCGAGATCAATGGAGAGATCCGCGCACAGATTGATGAGTACATAGGAAAGATGGAAGAGATTACAGGTAAGAAGTTTGGAGATAAGAAGAACCCACTGCTTGTATCTGTGCGCTCCGGAGCACGTGCTTCCATGCCGGGAATGATGGACACCATACTCAATCTTGGCCTGAATGAAGAAGTGGTGAATGCCATTGCAGAGATGTCCGGAAATCCCCGTTGGGCGTGGGACTGCTACCGGAGATTTATCCAGATGTATTCCGATGTTGTTATGGAGGTCGGCAAGAAGTACTTTGAAGAGCTGATTGATGAAATGAAGGAAAAGCGCGGCGTGAAGCAGGACGTTGAGCTTACAACAGAAGACCTTAAGGAGCTGGCAGCACAGTTTAAGGCAGAATACAAAGAGAAGATCGGTGAGGACTTCCCGGATGATCCGAAGGAACAGCTTATGGGAGCGATCAAAGCCGTATTCCGTTCCTGGGACAACCCTCGTGCGAATGTTTACCGGCGTGACAATGATATCCCGTATTCCTGGGGAACTGCAGTCAATGTACAATCCATGGCGTTTGGTAACATGGGTGATGACTGCGGTACAGGTGTTGCATTTACCCGTGATCCTGCAACCGGAGAAAAGGGACTGTTTGGTGAATTCTTAACAAATGCACAGGGAGAGGACGTTGTAGCAGGTGTCCGTACGCCGATGAAGATTGCGGAGATGGAGCAGAAGTTCCCGGAAGCGTTCAAACAGTTTACTGAAGTATGCCAGACCCTGGAGAAGCATTACAGGGACATGCAGGATATGGAATTTACCGTAGAGCATGGAAAGCTTTATATGCTGCAGACACGTAATGGTAAGAGAACCGCACAGGCTGCACTTAAGATTGCCTGTGATCTTGTCGATGAGGGTATGAGAACTGAGGAAGAGGCAGTTGCCATGATTGATCCACGTAACCTGGATACCTTATTGCATCCACAGTTTGATGCTGCTGCATTAAAGGCAGCTACCCCGGTTGGAAAGGGACTTGGCGCATCTCCCGGCGCTGCATGCGGTAAGATTGTTTTCTCCGCAGAAGATGCGGAAAACTGGGCAGGCAGGGGTGAGAAGGTTGTTTTAGTCCGTCTTGAAACCTCTCCCGAAGACATTACCGGTATGAAGGTATCCCAGGGGATCCTTACGGTACGTGGCGGTATGACAAGCCATGCAGCCGTTGTTGCCCGTGGCATGGGAACCTGCTGTGTTTCCGGCTGTGGTGATATTGTGATGGATGAAGCCAATAAGACCTTTACCTTAGGCGGAAAGGAATTCCATGAAGGAGATTATCTTTCCATTGATGGAACAACTGGAAATATTTATGATGGACAGATTAAGACGGTAGATGCAAAGATCGCCGGAGAGTTCGGACGTGTTATGGCATGGGCAGACAAGTATCGCAGGTTAAAGGTTCGTACCAACGCTGATACTCCCCATGATGCAAGAAGAGCAAGAGAGCTTGGAGCAGAGGGAATCGGTCTTTGCCGTACGGAGCATATGTTCTTCGAGGAAGACCGTATTGCAGCATTCCGTGAAATGATCTGTTCCGATACCGTAGAAGAAAGAGAAGCTGCACTTGAAAAGATTCTTCCTTATCAGCAGGGAGATTTCAGGGAGCTTTATGAAGCACTCGAAGGAAATCCGGTAACCATTCGTTTTCTGGATCCTCCGCTTCATGAGTTCGTTCCGACTGAGGAAGCGGATATTGAGAAGCTTGCGAAGGCGAAGAATAAGAGTGTTTATGAAATCAAGGCTATGATCGACAGCCTGCATGAATTCAACCCGATGATGGGACATAGAGGGTGCCGTCTGGCAGTTACTTATCCGGAAATTGCCAAGATGCAGACCAAGGCTGTGATCCGTGCAGCAATCGAGGTTAAGAAGGCGCATCCGGACTGGAACCTGAAGCCGGAAATTATGATTCCGCTTGTTGGAGATGTAAAGGAATTTGATTTCGTTAAGAAGATCGTTTTAGAAACCGCAGATGCAGAAATCAAGGCAGTGGGAGTCACCATGGAGTACGAAGTAGGTACGATGATTGAGATTCCACGTGCGGCACTTACTGCAGATGCAATTGCAAAGGATGCAGATTTCTTCTGCTTCGGTACGAATGACCTGACACAGATGACCTATGGATTCTCCCGTGATGATGCAAGCAAGTTCTTAGGTGGATACTATGACACCAAGATCTTTGAATATGATCCGTTTATCAAGCTTGACCAGATTGGTGTTGGTAAGCTGATGGAAATGGCGATCCAGCTTGGCAGACCGGCTAATCCGAAGCTTCATATCGGTATCTGTGGTGAGCATGGGGGAGATCCTTCTTCCGTAGAATTCTGCCACAGGATCGGTCTGGATTATGTATCCTGCTCACCGTTCCGTGTGCCGATCGCAAGACTGGCAGCAGCACAGGCAGCTATCGCAAATAGGTAGGAGTTCTCTTTCCTTTGAATTGCCGCTTAGTTTCGAG